>Ga0307942_1000010_pt1 | contig 88299 bp, 64 predicted proteins | sample OrgLakmetagen175_FD_201846 | JGI IMG/M metagenome (GOLD analysis project Ga0307942, IMG submission 201846) | Saline water microbial communities from Organic Lake, Antarctica - #175 | ecosystem: Environmental > Aquatic > Non-marine Saline and Alkaline > Saline | place: Antarctica: Organic Lake... | reverse complement strand
TGCGACCTTCGCACTAAAGCGTAATAAGCGCTAGGATTTTTGCGGACGCAAAAATCCGACGCTAGGATTTTTGCATCCGTCCGAGCGAATAGCCCCGCTATTCGCGAGGCTAGGTTCGCTCGGAGAGTCGGACCCGTGAGGGTGGCGTATGCGTCGTAATTGGCCCCGTGAGGGGCGCCAACCCGTGAGGGACGCCGGCGGATTTGGCCCCCGTCCCGCCAGGGGCGGGGGAGGCCAAATCCGACCCAATTCCGAGCGCATAAATTGCCCCGTGAGGGACGCAATTTATGCGACCTTCGTCGGATTTTTGCGGACGCAAAAATCCTAGCGTCTGATTTTTGCGCACGCAAAAATCCTAGCGCTTACCCGTGAGGGACGCTTTAGCGTAATAAGCGACCTTACCCGTGAGGGACGCTAAAGCGTCCCTCACGGGTAAGCGACCTCGACCCCCCTACGGGGGGAGAGCGAACCTACAAAAATCCGACGAAGGTCGCAGAAATTGCGTCCCTCACGGGGCAATTTCTGCGCTCGGAATTGGCCCCGTGAGGGGCGCCACCCTCACGGGTCCGACTCTCCGAGCGAACCTAGCCTCGCGAATAGCGGGGCGATTCGCTCGGACGGACGCAAAAATCCGAGCGCTTACCCGTGAGGGACGCTGGGGCGGCGCGTCCCTCACGGGTAAGCGACCTTATTACGCTTTAGCGTCCCTCACGGGTAAGCGACCTCGGGGGACCCGTGAGGGGGGCAGGAGACCCGTGAGGGGGACCTATAAAACATCGTCAATAGTATTTTTTTCTATAAAAGGCATATCGTCCGTCCCCCCTGCGGGGGGACGGACGATCCAGGTAGGTCGCCTCCCCCGCCCCTGGCGGGGGAGGCGCTAGGAATTCGCGATCGCGACCCTCCCCCCGTAGGGGGGGGCTAATTCCGACAGAGGTCGCTTATTAAGCTAAAGCGTCCCTCCCCCCTGGGGGGGGGGTAAGCGACCCCCTCACGGGGACCCCCCTACGGGGGGAGGGATATAGTAAGGAGGGCAGGTGACCCCATATATATGGGAGGGGGACCTATCGTCCGCTCAGACTATAAGACCCGTGAGGGGGACGATACTCGCGAGTCCGACCGTAGGGTAACTTATATTCCAAAGGGGTATAAGTGTGGCTACCCTGCGGCCCGCCGGAGGCGGGGAACCTTCCAGGCTGGTTAGCGCTAACAGAAGGTAGCACCCGTGAGGGGCGCTTCAAACTTATATATATGGACTACACACGCCAAATTTGAAATTCTATTAACTTTGTGTTTGTGTTTCTGAACCTGACGAAGCACTTTCACGGCTTTCAAGTAATCTTTGTTGTTTACCGTCGTAAACATCCCAGATTTTCGACGTCATTTCAACGATTTCATGCATAACTTCATTTGTGGCAATTTCGTCGGCTAAACCATACGCAATTGTTTCGGGTGCATTTAGATAGAAATCACGATCTAGATCGCGTAATATTTTATGACGTGGACGATAAGTGGATAAAGAATAGATATCAGCAACGTCTAGACGGATTTTCATAATTTCTTGACTATCAATCCAAATGTCAGAAGCTTGACCTTGTAAATTCGATTCCGGTTGATGTATCATTGTATGACAACCCTCTGTTACATAACGTTCCCCTATTGTACCCCCCGCCAATACTAATGATGACGCTGATGCTGCTACTCCAAGTCCTAATGTTAAAGAACCCGCCTTAATAAATTGTAAAGCATCATGCACAGTTATTCCATTACCAACGGAACCACCAAATGAATTAATAATAACAAAGACTTTCTTTGATTCTTCTTCCATAAAAGAACGTTCTGTTTGTTTACGGTAATAATCTCTAAATTCATTATAAGAATCATTTGAGCTAGAAGTCCATGCTTTTTTGTTTACAGGATGTCTTAAACCTGAGGTAAGAGAATCTAAGTTATATTCACGACGTAAATGACGTTGTCCTAAAGCTTTTTCTGACAATTGTTTATATTTTTGAGGATTTGAAGAGTTTGAAGCAAAATCTTTACCTGCTAAGTCTAATAAGAACTTAGAAATACCTTTATTTTTCATTGTATCACCACGTCCTCCCCCTATATATGGGGCCGCATTAGATCCTTGTTTAAACATTTGTAAAAGTTGATCTTTTTTGACATTACGGTGCTCTGTGGATCCTTTTAATAAAGGATGCATATCATTTAAACTATAACCCCCTGCTCCTTCATTTGAAGGATTTGAACTTGTTCTAAAAGCTGAATAAATATCTAGTCCTTTACCTGACGGTGCACCTTTTTTGTTTTGTACGTTTAATGAATTCGTTTTTAAACTATTAAAAAATAGAGGTGCATTAAAATCATAAGGAGAGCGCGCAGAACTATTACCAAAATCTTTTGATAAAGTTTGAGCTAAATAGTATAAATAAGGTTCATCTGAATAATCAAAAAATTGTGAGTTCCAATTTAACCATTCTTTTGTAATTTTTTGTAATGTTAATTGTTCTAATGTATCAATATCATCAATACCTAAATCTTCATCAGCATTTAATAAATCCTCCGGCGATCTCTTTTTTTTTGCCGAAGCTGCACCATCCGTTTTTTTTTCGCTACTAGTTGAACGAGGTTTATTTTCTCCCTCTACTTCGTTCTTTTCAAGTTCCTTCGAACGGTCTTCCATATGAATATTAATTAATAAACCACAAATTTGGTTACAAAGTTCGTCATCTAAATATTGCATTAAGAAAACCATTCGTCGACGGAAAATGAAATTATAAATGTCAGTCCATTGTGCTGGAAGTTCTTCACCCCAACTATAAATAATACGTGGAACACCAATTGGCATATATAAATGTCTTTTTGTTAAAACGTCGTTCTATCTTTTCTAGTATATCTCACGAGGAATTAGTAATAAACAATATTTTATATATATAAGCACCTCTATTCTATATATAGAGAATAGAATTTTTATTAATATATAATAAGCAATATCGCAAATAGACCTCAGTCTATTTAAACGCTCTTAAATTCAATATTTAAGATGGTTTTAAATGTTTCTAGTTTATTATGTTTTCTAACATAGGCGATGAACGAAAAAAACTTTGCTTTAAAATGGAATAGAAAAGTCTATCTTATATAGAGCGTTTTCTTTGACAAGTCTAAATCATCAATGAAACTAAGCACTTTATGTCCAGAGATATAAATATCTCTCTTACGTGTGGTTCCCTCGCTGGGATCGTCCTAAACCCTTACAACACGTACTTTTTTACGTAAGTAAAGTCGAAGTTTTCCCCCCCGAAGGGGGGAAAATCTTCGAGTTTATCGAATAAATTTCTCTACCGTAACAAAATTCCTTTCTATAGGAATTTTGTTACGGTAGAGAAATTTATTCGATAAAGAACAAACGGAGATTAAGCGGTTTTGTCCTATCTATAATAAGGTTATAAAGTTAACTTATTACTTGCCTTCGGCCGGACTCGAACCGGCACGCTTTGCAGCACTGGTTCCTAAAACCAGGATGTCTACCAATTTCATCACGAAGGCTCTTTATTAGAATAATAATAGCATTATCTTTTATTAAAAATAACTTTACTCCCCAAAGGCGCTTTTTCCCCGAGCGTATAAACCCAATGTATATACATTGCGAGCAAATACTTCGAATTTCGCATACGAGGTTACACCCGTCGGGGGATCATTGGCTTATTTTCCTCCCGTCAGGATGAAAATAGGGTAGGATTTGTACGTAGGACAAATCCGCCGGGGTAATTGGGTAGGATTTAGCCGCCCTCACGGGTCTCCTGCCCCCGTAGGTCCCCCTCCCATATATATGGGGTCTCCTGCCCCCCTCACGGGCCCCCGTAGGGGGGTCCCCGTGAGGGGGTCGCTTACCCCCCCGCAGGGGGGGGGTAAGCGACCTTCGCACTGAAGCGGACCCGTGAGGGATGCTACCTTAGCACTTCATCGGAATATGCGACCTTTGCACTTTAGCTTAATCTGGGCCCTTCGCGCCCAATTGTACAGGACGGCCCTCTAATATGTAGGGCCGTCCTGTAAATTTAGCCGTAGGCAACCCGTGAGGGAGGCTACCTCCGCGCGATGATTTCCCACGACTGAGAGTACTTAGTCCGCCAGGGCTAATAACGCCTAAAAGAAAAGAAGCTTATCATGCCCAAATTCTTTTCATTTTTTATTGTGAAATTATTTATTGTGAAACCTAAGAAGCAATAACATCTCCAGGACCAGAAGAACTATTTGGATCACCTTGAGGTGATACTTCAGGCTTGTTTTTTAAAGCTTCACGTGCTAAAAAAAGAGATCTTACAACATGTTTATCTACTTTTTTTTTCCATACATTTTTTCTAATATTTTTTTTTGATTTTGAGGTACGTTTTTGTTAACCTAAGGCATTTTAGCTTATTGACCTAAATTTAACTTAGATGCAACCTTGTAGAAAACCTCGGATTCCAAACCATCCGTGAGATTTATTCTCAAATGGCTTTTCTTTAAATTTTTCTTTGTGGGCTTTAAAAATTTTTTTAAGGGGGATAACTACTCTAACTCTTTTTTTTCCTTTTCTCTAATAAAATTATATATAAAAATATATTTCCCCCTATATATATATATATAGGGGAAATATATATATATATAGGGGGAATATCGAATATATTTTTAACTATCCCCTCTGCGGCCCCGCCCAGGCTTCGCACGGGGGGACGGACGATTCGAGTTTTATCAAATAAAAATATATAAAATTTTATTTAGGACCCCCTCCCATATATATGGGGTCTCCTTCCCTCCCCCCTACGAGGGGTCCCCGTGAGGGGGTCGCATAAATTGCGTCCCTCCCCCCTTTGGGGGGAGCGCACCTACCCCCCCTTCGGGGGGGGAGCGAATAGTGCGAAGCGTCAGGTCGCTTACCCGTGAGGGACGCTGGGGCGGCGCTTAATAAGCGACCTCTGTCGGAATTCCCCCCCCCCGTAGGGGGGAGGCGAATTCCTAGCGCCTCCCTGACGGGTTTGCCCCCCCCCTACGGGGGGAGGGACGCAAACCCGTCAGGAAGGCGACCTACCAGGATCGTCTCCCCCCCTGCGGGGGGACGGACTATACGATATTAAAAACTTCGAGTTTTTTTGTTATATATATAACTATAAATTTATTGTTTGTTTTCTGTTTTTAAGGCGCGCTAACGAGCGGATGCTATTCAAATGCGTGCCTTCTATTTTGTCACTCATTTTTTTATTAGTCGATTCGAAATAATCAGATGTTATAAATAGAATAAACTACAATAGTCCTTTTATAACATTTAAGATCTATTCTTAGTGTCTAACTGTAAAATAGAAACGCTGGGGAGGGTCAAACATCCAACTAACGGGTACCGCGCCCACATAAAAAATGCATTGAATTAACCTGTTTATAATATGTGTTTTCCGCCTATATAGATAAAATACCTCTAAACAAGACGCCCTTATACAAAATAGTAGAATCGCGTCTTGTTTAAGGTATTTTAACTTGGTCCGTAGGTAGCCGCCCCCCCTTCGGGAGCGGCTACCTACCCCCCTTCGGGGAGGGAGGCGTCCTCGATGAAGTATAAGGTCGCCTCGTAAAAGTGAAAAAAATATACCTATATAGAATAGGTTTATCAGACCCTAGCTATGTCCTTTAAAAAAGCAATAATTGTGTAAAAGCTTCCGGATCACAAATTGATAATTGAGCTAATACTTTACGATTTAATTGTATTGAACGATTTTTTAAATAAAAAATAAATTCAGAATAATTTAATCCATAACGTCTAACGGCAGCATTTAAACGCGTAATCCAAACGCTTCTAAATTGGCGTTTTTTTTGACGACGGTTGGCGTAAGAATAACGTAAAGCTTTCATACTTTGTTGTTTGGCTGTACGATAAATAACTGAAGCTGAACCACGGAAACCTTTGTTTAATTTTAAAATTTTTTTATGGCGTTTACGCGAAACATTACCACGTTTTACACGAGTCATTCTTTTTTTTTTTATTTCCCATGAAAGGGGGGGGTAAATTTTGATAAGTGACAAAAACAGCATTCGAGACACTCCCCACATCTGCTTCTCAATAGAAGCATCAATCTAAAGAAAGGAGATCTTTATCCAAGTGTGTGGCTTTCTCAAAAACGTAATGCTTATTCCATAAACTGGGAATATGGATAAAAGTATCGTTTTCCAACTTTTTTGTTCTTTTATCGAAGAATTTTAAATAGAATTTTCTTCGTTAAAACTCGTACTCGCTAATAGACTCGCTAATAGTGTGAAGCGACCTCTGTCGGAATTTGCGATCGCGACCCTCCCCCCGTAGGGGGGGGGGACCCGCCGGTACCGGCGGACGGAATTCCTAGCGCCTCCCCCGCCCCTGGCGGGACGGGTTTGCCCCGTCCCGCCAGGGGCGGGGGAGGCGACCTACCAGGATAGTCCCCCTTATATATATAGGGGGGACTGACGATTCAACTTTTCAATCGGTTTTTTCATTTACCTTTAGCGTTGCGCACATTTGCAGTGGTAAACTGCTTACTGATAGACCTAGCGCTATGAGGTGGGATGTGGAGCTCGCGCGGGCTTTGCACTTTAAGTTTTAGTTTAATAATTGTATTATGCCCTTAGTTTGCTATTTATAGGTTATTTCTAGTTTTAAAGAGTGGCATACGTTAATAAAGGGAGCCCTATAGTTAGATATAATCACCCATAAAACGCGAGCACACATCCTATTCTAATACGTACTAAATCAAAAAATGGATTCTGTATTAAGGGACTACGTACGATTAATCCCTTAGGGAGCGAAGATTCAGATTTGTGATTAGATAAATCTTAATAGGTAGGCTCTCCTGCCCATATCCCCAGAGGTCGCGGAATTTTCTTAAGAAAATTCCGCGGGCCTAATTGTTTAGGACGGCTCTACTTTAAAACTTACAAAACTAAATAAAAAAAGAATCTTAGGGTTTGCTACAAATAGAAAAATAGAACTTACTACATAGTAGTATGGGCTTTTTAGTGGGCATATGAGCTGCCCTTATTATTAATATAGCATTGAAAATGTCCTTAGTTCTACTCGTCCGTCGGTGCCAAATCCGAGTGGAGGTCGCTTAATAGGAATGAGCCTACCCGTTAGAGAGGCGACGTACGCTGACGATTAGCATTTTATGGACTTATGCTTATTACGCAACCTTAGCCTAGCAGCTACGCATAGCCCCGCACGGTAAGCTCTTTTTAACTTTTATCGAATAAAATTATATATAATTTTATTCGATAAAAGTCGTACTCGCTAATAGACTCGGAGCGCTTGTGCTAGGACGGCGGCGGATACCCGTGAGGGAAGCGACCCCCTCACGGGGACCCCCCGTAGGGGGGAGGGCCGGATAAGCGCTCAGTCGGAATTCGCCCCCCCCCCTACGGGGGGAGGGCGAATTCCTAGCGCATCCCTCACGGGTTTGCCCCGTGAGGGACGCAAACCCGTGAGGGATGCGACCTACGTCGGATTTTTGCAGGTCCGCTCTGCGACCTCCGCTACGCTACCTCCGCTCCCATATATAAGGGAGCGGACCTAAGATTTAAATCTTTTAAGGATTTATATAAATATATATATTATTATATATATATAATATATCTTATAAGATAATTAAATGGAAAGGTGGCAGAGTGGTTAATTGCACCAATTTTGAAAATTGGCGTGGCTTTGCGGTCACCGGGGGTTCGAATCCCTCCCTTTCCGAAAAAAACAAAACTCGAAGTTTTATATATCTTCGATAACACATATATATATATGTGGGTTAAATCTTCGATATATATACTTATATGATAATCCGTTTCATATGATTGCATTCAACATATCCAAAGTTGGATATGAAACTTATATCTATATATAAGTATAGATAGATACTACTTATCTACCTATTATTAGATAATAGGTATAATAGGTATATATAAGTATATATAAGTATATATAAGTATATATAAGTATATATAAGTATATACCTATTTTGGTCTTGTCGTACACAATGCTTTAAAAAGTAAAGCATTGTAAAGGATACAATGCTTTATTTGCATTAGGATTGATTAATAGAATTCTATTAATCAATATAGAATTTGATTATTATATAGGTGCAATTGCATAATTAGTTGCAATTATAGGTCGTATAACAATACAAAAGTCTATTAAAGTAGATTGACTTTACTATCTTGCGCTTCCAAGCTCCAGTGTTAAGAGTCTAGTTTTAACCTTTATTCCTTTATCTAATAAATTTATTAGATAAAGGAATAAACTAAGCTATGTTTAAACGATAACATCATATAGTCTCGTTAAAGCTATATACTTATATCTTTTATATTATATAAATTAGATTGCTTACTTTTATACCTTTTAAAGAAAAAGGTAGAAAAGGTAGAATTGATATTGAGCCAGGAGGGATTCGAACCCCCGACCACATGGTTCGTAGCCATGTGCTCTAGTCCACTGAGCTACAAGCTCTTTATAAAAGAGATAATTATATTAAAGAGATATATCTTTATATATGCTATTAATATACAGTTTTTTCTATATATAACAATATATATATAACTAATAACTAATAACTATTAAATAATAAATAATAAATAATAAATAATAAATAATAGTGGATACGTAGAGCTTTGTGGCCTTCGCGCTTACTAGCACCGTGGATTCAATTGTTACTAGGTTTCAACATGTAACCTTAAATTATAAAGGCTGAACGTAGTTTTATAAAACTAAAATAAAAATTATTTTTTTATTATAAATAGTATGATTCCATTACCATCTTCTTTTTAGTCATATCAGCTAGGTGCCCCTATGGCCCAGCGCCTCCTTTAATAAAATTAAGCGCCTCCTATGATAAAATGAAAAGTGACGTGTGAAGCTCTGTCATTAGTACTAAATATAAAATTTAATGACAGGGCTTCACACGTCACTTTTCTCGTACTCGCGAATAGACTCGGGAATAGCGAGTCTAGGTTAGCTCCCCCTTTGGGGGGAGTCTTAATTGACGTATGCAGCGTCCCTCACGGGTTGCCTGGACGACCCTATTTGTATAGGGTCGTCCAGGACAACCCGTGAGGGACGCTGGCGGATTTAGCCTCCCTCACGGGTTGACCCCTCCCCCCCCCTACGGGGGGAGGGAGGCGTCAACCCGTGAGGGACGCTGGCGGATTTAGCCTCCCTCACGGGTTGACCCCTCCCCCCCCCCTACGGGGGGAGGGAGGCGCCCTCACGGGTCCGACCCAATTCCGAGCGCCTCCCCCGCCCCTGGCGGGACGGGTTTGCCCCGTGAGGGACGCCAACCCGTGAGGGAGGCGACCTCCGCTCTGGGACCTCCGCTCTGGGACCTCCGCTCTGGGACCTCCGCTCTGGGACCTCCGCTCTGGGACCTCCGCTCTGCGACCCGTGAGGGGGACCTAAAGTTTTAAAACATCGAATCGTCCGGTCGGACGATCCTGTTAGGTCGCCTCCCTAACGGGTTTGCCCCCCCCCGTAGGGGGGAGGGACGCAAACCCGTCAGGGAGGCGCTAGGAATTCGCCCCCCCCCCGTAGGGGGGAGGGTCGCGATCGCGAATTCCGACAGAGCGGACGAGACTCGCGAGTCTCGTCCGCTCGTAGATATTTAAAACTTCGAATTTTATTCTAGAAAACTCGTAGAATGAAAAATCTACGAGTTTTCATTTGGTAACATTTTATTAAACAAGGAAGAAATCTAAATCATTACTTTCAGAATTAGTATTACTAGTAGTATCAGCGCTGTTGGCTGTTCCCCCCTTCGGGGGGGGAGAAAGATAAAAATCTGATAATAAGGTAAATAAAGCACGATCCCCTAATTCACGTGGAACAACACCTTCGGGTTCAGAAAGGAATTGGTCAGCTACGCTTAAAAACATGTCACAAATATACAATAGAGAAGATTCACTTTCCGCCATTTCAAATAAAGTTTTACCTTTTACACGCGATATTCTAATATCTTCAATTAAAGGCAATACTTCAAGAACTGGCATTGGACAAGCTTCTACATATTTATCAATTAGGTCTCTTTTAGAGGTACGATTACCAATAAGACCTGCTAATCGAAGTGGATGAACACGTGATTTTTCACGTACTGAGGTTGCAATACGATTTGCGGCAAATAAAGCATCAAACTTTTTCTTATAAAAATAATAAGAATTTTAAGGAGGGTTTAAATCATCAGCCAAACCTTGATTAACATCCTTTGATGACAAAGAATTTTTTAAAGAAGGACTTTTTCTCTGAGGTGGTGAACCGACCGAACCTTTAACTTGAGTAGGAGGCTGTTGTATATCAGCAGCCTCAGAAGAGGAGCCTTTTTTAGAAGATGACTCCTCTTCAGAAAAAGACTTCTCTTTAGAAAAAGACTCCTCTTTAGAAGAAAACTCCTCTTTAGAAGATAACGACTTTTTGTCCGTATTTTTTCTTCTCCCTGAACCTGGACCCCCTTGAGATTGAATATCAGATTGTAACCTTTCAAAAGCTTCCTTATCCTTTTCGGAAGGAGGTGGAAAAACAGGATCATCTAATTTTCTCCAAAGAAAATCAACAAACGAAAAAAGTCGTTTAAACATAAAAAATTAAAGTATAAAAAACATTATCGATCCTAAAATAATCTATCCGATATTGAGAATTTACTCAATAATATATTATTACTAAATATTAATCTATTAAACAAAACCTCCTATAAAGAAATAGAAGGTTAAACAACAAGAATAAATTTATAAATTTATTCTCCTATTAATAATTGTACCCTTTTTGTTACCATTTAATAAAAAAATACATTGTAAAAACATTACTATTGAAAAAAAAGAACTATAAAAAGAAATAACCTTTTTTTAAGGGGTTTAACATAAAAAAAAAATTGAATTTAGAATATTCAAAAACTTTCAACTATGAAATTATTCTTTCCTTTTTTTAGGGGGTTTAACATAAAAAAAAAATTGAATTTAGGATATTCTGAAACTTTCAACTATGAAATTATTCTTTCCTTTTTAAAGGGGGGGGAAGAAGAAAATGAAATTCTCAAAATGAACAAAACGCTATATTTAAAATAACTTTAAATTCCTCTTCCCTTTATGAACGTCCTTAATATTATAAATTAAACCTGGCCAAGAATTTATAATACGTATTTCTTCCGTTCGGCGTATCTCCAGATTCATATAATCTGGACCATAATCCACGAGAAGAAATAATAAACTTTCCAATCCATTATTAATAACTGAATCTAACAAACCTTTATTAAAGTGAACTTGTTTACTAAGAGATATTTTATGTGATATAAACCTACTCTCAATACTTTGACTTTCACCTATATAGGATATTCCTGTAACCACATTATAAAGAACATATATTCCGGGGTCAGGTATACCTCCATTACTAAATGTTTTAGCTTGTTTCCAAGCGCAAAGTTTTAAGAAACAATTAAATAAAAGCTCAAAGAGCGCTTCGTTTAAAGAAGGGTCATATAAACTGTATAAATATGATGTTCAAATACTTCTTAAAATGTCTTCGTCGCCTAGAACAAGACCAATAAATCTTTCCCCAAATGAACTAACATACTCATTTAGACTACTGTTATAATAAGAAAAATCATCAAAAAAAGAAGGTTGATCCTTTCGTGACAGTAGGAATGATGAAAGCGTATTTGAGGATAATGAGTCTTGATCTTGTGGAAATAAACCGGAAAAGGCAAGCCTAGGGTCCAAAGGTATTGGTTGGGCAAGGCTACCCGTGAGGGCGCCTAACGCCTTTGGGCCCAAAACCCTAGGGTCCAATAGAATTAGGACCTAGCGTACCTGCATTTGATACTAACCCACGTAGCTGTACAATTTCTGTACATTCAACAATGGGTCCACGTAGAAAACAAGCCTGTAAGGCTACAAATGGAATATCATGTAGAACAATTGTTTTCCCTAAGGCACCCTCCAGGGTTTCCCATGTTTGTAACATTGTAGGATCACTAATTTGTTGACTATCCGTAAATGCACTACATGTAATAAAACGATTTGCACGGTAGAAAGTAGTTTAACTACTTTCAAAACTTGAGGTAAACATCAAGTTTGCTGTGACATTCACGTCCATGTTAGGATTTGTGCCTGCTACTGCTGCACGAAATGGAATTTCTTTGAAGCCAATAGGCTTTAATGGAGATTTTTGAGCGATAGAATCATCAGTACCCCCCCAAAGTTTTTTCTCGTACGTCGTGAAACGTAATGTGTTATAAATAATAAGTCGTGAATGACAGTAACGTACATAACGTAACACCTCGGCTTCTAAACCTGCGACTCAATATGCTGCATTAATGTACGTACGGTCATAGTTTAGATGATTTTTAAAAAACGAAAAAATGGAATTAGGTTGAAAATTAGCCACGATTTGTGGATTAGTACTATCTTTGACAACACTATAATCAGTACGACGCGATAAAATTTTTACCGTATGTACACCAACCGGTTCACCCGGTTGACCTTCAGACCCAGGGTCTAGATTTTCGAAGGCGTAACAAAATTGTTCAAAAGATAAAAACATATTATCTAATGAATCAATTCTCAACCTTCCATTCCCATCATTTCTTTGTCCTTCAGTTAGGGCATCTAAAGCACTTTGATTTATTTGACCTTCTGAGTTTAAAAGGTTCGCTGATAATAATGGCGTATTTAAACCTTGTAGGTTGTTGCCTGAAGGAAGAAAAATTGACCCACGTTGAAGAACCTTTAAAGCCAAAGGTAATTTTGTGAAGCCCGTAAAAGATTCAGGCGGGGTTTCTGCCTGAGTGGGCGGAATCACCACCTCAGGCTCGACAATTGGGGCTGAACGCCCCACACTATCAATTTCATTTAGCGGGTTTTCTGCTAAAACCGACGAAACTGTTACCGGTTGGTTGGAAAAGATATTTTCCACCGGACGTTCCGCGAAAAGCCCGCGTGAATTAACTATATTTGAAGTATTTATTTGTACAGGGGTTCTATACCCTGGGTCTGTAACGCTACGGAATTCATTATAGCGTTCAAAAACTTTATAAAGAAGTAGACGCAAATAGCGTGTGCCATTCGGACTTTGACCATCTATATTTGAAAAAATTTCCCCTTGAGACAAGGAAATTTCAAAGGGTTGACCGTCAACCTCAATTTCATACGTTTGCTTTAGATTTATTAAACCTAAACTGTTTTGAGGATCCGACGGTATATTAAACCCGCCAGCTATTAGATTATTAAGAGTTGCACGGTGATTCATTCGTGCTATCTTATAAAATAAAGATAGTTGACAGCTCTTATTTTTAATGCCGAGACTTTTTCTATCGGCAATTGTAAATTTGACAGTAGTATCTAAAAGACCTTCAGTTTCTAGAAGAAAGTAATCTTTTGATTTTTTTGTACGCCCAATTCGAAATTGAGCTGGTAAAGGAGCATTAGGATCATTTACCGCCAGACATATTGGAATACTACGTAGGGTAACAACCTGTTTACCCCAGCTATCACGACGTGTACTCACTTTTTTAAGGAACCCCCCCAATTGGAAGGGTAGGCTAGAAAAGCCTAAAGTGGCAGAAGCCACAGAAAGGCCTGTTCAAAAAATTTTCATTCTATTATATGTATATGTTATATGTAAAAAAAAAATTAGTTTCTCTATACGTAGTTATTCTTGTTATAACTTTGAAATATCTATTTCAAATAACGGAATATATCCGTTCTTGTATAGAGAGGATTTTCATTTACTTGTTTACGAAACCGTTTTCAAAACGAAGAACTTACGGATAAACAAGAATTCCCTGTATTAGCAAATATAAAGGGGAAAAAAAACTTCATTTTTCCTCTTTATAGGAACAAAAACTCGTATTTTTTCCCCCTTCGGGAAAAAAAAATATTCGAGTTTTCTCGTACGAGCGAAATAGCCTCGCTAGTCGCTCCCCCCCTTATATATATAGGGGGGGTAGGTGCGCTCGTAGAGTCGGAATTGGGTCGGAATTGGGTCGGATTTGGCCCCTGGCGGGACGGGGGCCTCCCCCGCCCCTGGCGGGACGGGTCCGACCCAATTCCGACTCTACGAGCGCACCTACCCCCCCTATATATATATATATATAAGGGGGGGAGCGACGATCCCCTATATATATAAGGGGATCGTTCGCTCGTACGAGAAAAGGTTCTAAACATTTTAAGGTTCTAAACATTTTACTGTCTTTCTCTTATATACTTGGAGAGTATGAACATTTTGATTTTAGGACTTCTGATTTTTTTCATTTTAAAGTTTGTCTTATTCTCCTCTTTCCTCGCATAAATAACATTAAATACGATAAGCTTTAGAGCTTAATAAGGGTTTTGGTTTATTATTGTAGGTTGAACCAATGGTTCAACCTACAATAATAAAATCACGTAGGGTTAAATTTTTTAAAGTCAGCCTTATTTTTATGTAACATCTTTTTTCTTAAAAGCGTCTAAGAGTTTATTAAACTTATCAAGCTTAGATTGAACTTCTGAAATAGAAGGAATTTTTTTGTTTAGCGGCGTTTGTAACCAAATAAAGTGGGGAAAAGAGTTTGAAAGGCAATAACTTTTAATGGTTTCTCGACTGATTTTAAGGTCTATTGCCGCTTGTGATAAGCTGTCGTAATATTTATTATTGGCAATAACAGGATAAACGATTCTTTTGTATTTAACGACTTGAGATAGATTTCGTTCGTAATAAGGGAGTAAGATTTCTTTAGAAGTAGAAATTGAATATGTTTTTTCAAGTTGACGAAGTTGCAATAGGTTTTGGCGTATCTGTTTATTCAAATTATTGTAAACACGATTACCATATTTTAAAATAGCTTCCGCAATAACTTGATGTTCGCGTTGAAGACGTTCTGTTCTTGTTAATTGGTCACAATATTCAATAATTGAATATTCGAATTCTTTTCCACCCTTTTTTATATCAGATATTATCTTGTCATAGATAACAGATTCTCCTATTTTCTTACCCTCTAATTCCCAAAATTGTACCTTTCTTATATTACTTTTGTGTTTATTAATGCGATCGATTATATGGGAATTAGCACTTTGACCTATATAAAAAGACCCTGTTTTATTATTTCTAAAAAGGTATAAACAACTTTCGGAAGGTTTCTCAGGTAAAATAGGATAATGAAGGGATATCTGAGTTTCACTCGTGCCGTTAATACATTTACCATTAACGCTATTCCATGGTTTTTCGCGTTTATGCAAAACGGGATTAATAACATTAGGATTAGATTTAAACCTAGTTATAGAAGGGTTATGAATGTTTCCCGCAATGTTTGCTGCATATATCCCAGCTTTTTGAATAAATTGAGTTTCTTCGCGAAGTCTAACGGTACGATCAGCCAGCTCTGGTCCTTGTGATAAAGTGTAGAATTTCACATTTGACATTCCCGTATTGTCAAAAAGTGCTTTAAGGTAGGGTCGATTGGATAAACTTCTAGGCGTTTTTGTTTCAGCGATTTCGCGTTTAACTTTTACGCTTTGGCCAATGTATACAGTTTTCCTTCCACCGGACGTGGTAGAAGGAAAAAAAATAACAAAAATTCCCGGTACGTATTGAGGCTCAAAGAAATCTTGAGAAGGCAAAATATCTCTTAGTTCTTGTGGAACATCCGATGCTTTTTTAGGAAAAGTAAAGTTTTCAACTTTTTTTGCGACGGGTTTAGAAATACGATAAGGAGCTCGTATTCTAGGGGACGAATATGTATTGGGTAAAATGTTTCCATTTTCAAAGGGGGAATTGTTATAAGAGTTATTCATAGAAGAGAAGTTTTTTTTTAAACAAGATAAAAATCAAGAGGTTCTTCTTTTAGATTATCAGATTTTCCAGTTTGTGATTCTGGAGCTAAATAAAAATTTGATAGTAAAGTGAATAGTTCGCGGTCTCCTAACTCGCGTGGTACTACTCCTTCAGGAGAGCTAAGAAGTGCATCTGCTATAGATAAGTAAGCATCACATATGTACAATAAACTAGGTTCTGTTTCCGCCATTTCGAATAGCGTTTTACCTTTAACACGTGAAATACGGATGTCTTCAATTAAAGGGATTATTTCAAGAACTGGCATTGGACATGCCTCAACAAATTTATCTATTAAGTCTCGTTTTGTCGTACGATTACCAATAATACCGGCTAAACGTAGTGGATGAACTCTTGCTTTCTCTTTTACCGAAGATGCGATGCGATTACACGCGAAGAGAGAGTCAAACCCATTGTCAGTAACAATAATACAGTAATCCGAATAGTTTAAGGGAGCCGCAAAACCACCACAAACAACATCACCTAAAACATCAAAAAGAATAATATCATATTCAAAGAAAGCATTTAATTCTTTTAGTAATTTTACTGTTTCTCCCACTACATAACCGCCACAACCAGCTCCCGCGGGAGGACCTCCAGCTTCTACACAATCTACATTACCAAAACCTTGGTAAATAACATCTTCAGGCCAAACATCTTCATAATGATAATCTTTACTTTGTAAAGTATCAATAATAGTGGGAATTAAAAATCCTGTTAATGTAAATGTTGAATCATGTTTAGGATCACAACCAATTTGTAATACTTTTTTACCGCGTTTTGCTAATGCAATTGAAATATTACAACTTGCTGTAGATTTTCCTATGCCACCTTTACCATAAACAGCTAATTTCATAAAAAAAAAATTTGACGCGTTGTTTTAAAACATTATGTGCCCCCCATATTTATGGGGGGCACGCCCGCTGGAGGAGCTTAAAAACCGCGCAGGCTACATCGGTGTTAGTGCGGTGCTAAAAGTTACAACTCCACTTTTTATTAATTAATATATTGAAGAAAACCTCTTCTATAAGCTGGTGTACGAAGCCCTTTATAAGCTTAGCACGCTTAAAAAAGCGTCCGAATCTAAATCTTTTTGGTGAAGTGTGAAGAGAAGAAAATATTGGGTTCGCAATATTTTCTCGGCCTGGACTTCGCACCGTTTGCAACAAGATAACTTCGTTTTTTTGAACAACCGTTAATTTTCAACCTATCGCAGACAATATTACTCCCAAAAGGGAGTAATATTGTCTGCGATATCTCCGCGGTTTTTATCCATATAGCAGACAATATTAATCCTTTTTAGGATTAATATTGTCTGCTATATCTCCGCGGTTTTTATCCTTAGGATAAAAACCGCGGACATAGGATAAAAACCGCGGACATAATATTATTTGAGATCTAAGTATATATCATTTAAATGCTCCTAAAAAATTTCGATTTTAATCTAATAAATAAAATAACATAAAAAACAATATATATTATTTGTTTTAACTATTAGAATTCTTTTATCGAATAAAATTATATACCGTGAAAAATTACTATATAGAGGAATATTTCACGGGATCGACGCTGTTTTCGTGTACTCGCGACGATCCCCTTAGGGGCCCCCCTCCCCGTGAGGGGGGCCCGTGAGGGGGGCGGCGCTCCCCCCCTTCGGGGGGGTAGGTTCGCTCCCCCTTATATCCGTGGGGGGAGTCGGACCCGTGAGGGTGGCGTCCCCCGCCCCTGGCGGGACGGGACCCGCCGGTACCGGCGGACGGTCTCCCCCGCCAGGGGCGGGGGACGCCGGCGGACCCGTCCCGCCAGGGGCGGGGGAGGCCACCCTCACGGGTCCGACCCAATTCCGACTCTCCGAGCGAACCTAGCCTCGCGAATAGCGGGGCTATTCGCTCGGACGGACGCAAAAATCCGAGTGTCGGATTTTTGCCCCGTGAGGGGCGCAAAAATCCGAGCGCTTACCCGTGAGGGACGCTTTAGCGTAATAAGCGACCTTACCCGTGAGGGACGCTTTAGTGCGACCTTCGCACTGAAGCGGACCCGTGAGGGATGCGACCTTCGCACTAAAGCGTCCCTCACGGGTAAGGTCGCTTCCCCCGCCCCTGGCGGGACGGGTACGGAGCGCCCCTCACGGGGCGTCGGAATTGTCTTGTCCCCGCCCGTGAGGGGGACAATTCCGACACCCCGTGAGGGGCGCTCCTAGTCTATTAGCGAGTACTATAAAATACGAAGATTATCCCCCCTATATATATATATATATATGGGGGGATAATCTTCGATATTTAAAACTTCGACTTTTAGGTTTAGAGGTCACCTAATATACGTAAGAGAATCATGCTACAAGTTACAAGTTACAAGTTACAAGTTATGATTTATGTTTTATGATTTCTATTGAAAAGTCGAATAGTCGGTCCCCCCGTGCTAAGCCCGGGGGGACCGTAGGGGGGGTAGTTTTAAATATCTTCGAGATCCCCCCTTTTATTTATAGGGGGGCAAATCTTCGATAAAAGTCTTGTAAAATTTAAAGAGATACTGGCATCCTATCCCTTGGAGGGAATGGCGCCAATCTACTAAAATTTATAATTTACATCGGTTCTATATAGTTTAATAAACTATGACTTATCACTATTTTTATTCATATTGATATATGCTATATATATATATGTAGCATACATAGCTTAATTTAGAATAGTATTCTTCAGTAGCTCAGTGGTAGAGCAATCGGCTGTTAACCGATGGGTCGTAGGTTCAAGTCCTACCTGGGGAGAGAACACAACTAAAAAAGGATATAAGGATCTTATCCTTGCATTATGTGCTAACATATAAAGACGAATATATATAAACAGACGAATATATATATATATAAACTATATATATATAAAAGCTGTCGTAATAATACATAAGTATTAAATCAATATTAATGAGGCTTAAACTATAGATTACTTTTTTAGAATCAAAGCAATATATATAATGTATTCAAGTACATGGAGAAAAAAATGAATTGAAGGTATCTTACCTATAAAAAAAAAATTAATTAAAGTAAAACAAATACTTTAAGGTTTTTTCATTTTGGGGGAATAAGGAAGTTGTAATGCTCGTCTTCAAGATTTCAAGAGATCCATTTCTAAACGATTATGCAAAGATGTTTGGCAGGTCTAACCTGTAGTTTGTTAAGCCCACCAGGACGTAAAACTTGGCCCACAAATCCATATTTCTTTTATCTAATAAAATTATATATAATTTTCTTTTAACCCTTTCGGGGTTAAAACTAGCAGATATCCCCCCCTTCGGGGGATATAGTAGATTTTTAAAACTTCGACTTTTGCGTCCAGCCGTCCTTAGATAAGAGATGTAAGATAAAAATATGACTTTTATCTAAAAACACTCGTAAGCAGTAAATAAAATACTTATACTTCTGTGTTCTCTTTTATCGATTTTCTTTAGGTCCCCCTCACGGGTCTCCTGCCCTCCTTCCCTCCCCCCGTAGGGGGGTCCCCGTGAGGGGGTCGCTTACCCGTCCCGCCAGGGGCGGGGGAGGCGTCCCCCGCCCCTGGCGGGACGGGGCCAACCCGTCAGGGAAGCGCCCCTCACGGGGTGTCGGAATTGTCCGCCTCCCCCCTGCGGGGGGGGAGGCGGACAATTCCGACACCCCGTGAGGGGCGCTCCGGGGCTATTCGCGAGGACGCACGCAAAAATCCGACGGAGGTGCTATAGATTTACTACTCAGCGTTTCGCAGAGCGCAAGTCGCAGACTTCGAACCCCCTTTCTCCAAAGTCTAATTTTTCCCCCCTTATATCCGCGGGGGTAAAATATTCGAGAAAAGGCGGGTCGAAGATCTGCGAGTTGTAGGTCCGCTCTCCCCCCGTAGGGGGGTCGAGGTCGCTTATTAAGCTAAAGCGTAATAAGGTCGCTTATTACGCTAAAGCGTCCCTCACGGGTAAGCGCTCGGATTTTTGCCCCGTGAGGGACGCAAAAATCCGACACTAGGATTTTTGCGTCCGTCCGAGCGAATAGCCCCGCTATTCGCGAGGCTAGATTCGCTCGGAGAGTCGGAATTGGCGCCCCTCACGGGGCCAATTCCGACTCTCCGAGCGAACCTACCCCCCCGAAGGGGGGGAGCGACGATCCCCTAAGGGGATCGTTCGCTCGCACTCGAAGGGACCCGTGAGGGTCGCGTCTGACGCGACCCTCACGGGTCCCTTCGACCCCGTGAGGGGCGCTCCGAGTCTATTCGCTAGTACAATAAAACTCGCTGATTATCCCCCCTAAAAGGGAAAATGAAACTCGCATATTTAATATCTTTATAGAAGATATTGAATATTTCGACTTTTTTATAGATGGTGGGGTGGTTATTATCCGACACTTTTATTTGGGAAGTTACTACGTACTATAGATTGAATCTATTACACAAATTCAATTTTTTAGCACTGTTGGCCGAGCGGATTAGGCAAACGACTCATAATCGTTTTAAGGTAGGTTCGATTCCTACACAGTGCATTTATAAAACTTATTATTGTGTTAAGCGGCCGTGCGGGAAAGAAACCCGGCCGCTTAACACTTGCATCAAAAAAAAAAAGAATTATAATTAATATATATATATATATATATATATATATTTAATTGCGGGTGTAGCTCAATGGTTAGAGCGATGCCTTGCCAAGGCATAGGTTGTGAGTTCGAGTCTCATCACCCGCTATACATTCAAATCATTAAGAATATATAAAATATATAGATATAATACAATATGGCTAGATATATAGGACCAAAATTAAAAATTATTCGTCGAATTGGTAAATTACGTGGTTTAACACGTAAAAAACCTTTTCGTCGTGTGTACCGTGGTAAAGGACCTTTAAAAGGTAAAGTAATACCGCCAGGTCAGCATGGTCTAATTAAACTGTTTAAAACAAGACCTTATGATTCGTGTGAATCGGATTATTTAATTCGTTTAAAAGTAAAACAACGTCTACGTTATAACTATGGTTTAACAGAACGTCAATTAGTTAATTATGTTCGTAAAGCAAAAAAAAATAAAGAAGCTACAGGTCAAGCCCTTTTACAATTATTAGAAATGCGTTTAGATAATATTGTTTTCCGTTTAAATATGGCACCTACTATTGTAGCCGCACGTCAATATATTAGTCATGGACATATACGTGTCAATAATAAAAAAGTTAATATTCCAAGTTATATGTGCAAACCTAAAGATGTTATCTCTGTTGCCATGAAAGAAAAATCTCTTATGCTTGTTAATAAAAACTTAAATGAATATTACCAACGTATGCAATTTTATAAAAAACGTTTAGAAAAAACAATTGCGTTTATTTTATTTCAACTAAAACTAGTTCCAAATATGGGTTCTGCTTTACAATTGCTTAATGGTACAGGTGCTATTTTAAAAATCAATAATAGACGTGTACGTAATCCTAATCATATCTGTAATCCTAAAGATGTTCTTTCTATAACAACACGTGAAGGAACACGTCAGATTAAACTTTCTTAATTTTCATTTTTTTAAAAAAAAAAAAGGACTTTCACTAGTGATAAGCGTCAGAGGGGTATAATATCTCCTAACTCGCGATTCTCGTCTGGAGGTCGCCTTTTTTCTCCAGGAACACCCCCCTCACGAGTAAATACCCGTGAGAAGGGTGTTCCTGGAGATTAGGCCTAAAATGTACTATATTAGGCCTCTTAATTGGCTAAAGCACCGTAATTGGCCGGATTTGTCCCATATATATGGGACAAATCCGGCCAATTACGGTGCTTTAGTAGCGGATTTGTAAGTAGGACAAATCCGAACCCATTTCGAGTAGGTCCGCTTTCCAGGTTATTAATAGTACAAATAGGAGCGCAGATTAGGACGGAGCGCTTATGCTCCGCGCACTTTTTTTTATTAAAATTAACTTTACTAGAGTGGGTTTAGTAAAGTCGCTACGTCTTTATTTGCTCAGAGGATCTACTCTTAAGCCTTCTTTTTTGTTGAAAAAAGAGTTTAATTATTACACCTAATAGAAAAGATAAAAAAGGGTGCTATCTAAAAGATATCTCTGACCACGCACTTTTGCGTAAATTAAACTACACGGGTTAGACGAACGTTTTATAAAGACTCCCCATTGTAAGATATTTAATAACTTTAAATAACTAACAAAGTTACAAACTAAAAAAGTTAAAGTTACCCATATAGGGACCTATTTTTTTTTTTATTTTTATTAAGTAAATAAGGAGATGTTATTTACACCCATAACTCTAGAATAATTTCGATGAATTGTGTATGAAGGGTAGGTTACCTACACCACTCGCGATTTCACAAACATCCGAGTCTTATTCGTACGTAATGTGCTTAAAAAAGACAGTGGCTCGTAAGGACCGTTCTTTACCACAGTGCAATTATTCTAATAAAATAAAATATTATAAAATAGCATGGCTGTACCAAGTGCGACTCGTTATAATTAGAAAAGTAATATCTTATAATTAAACAATTTTAGGATTGAGTCTACTAATAAAGGAAATGTAAAAGTCGAAGTTTTAAATATCTTTTTCCCAGTAACTTTAAAAACAAAAGTCGAATATTTAAATATCTTCGATATTTAAAATCTTTATCGAATAAATTGAATATTCAATTTATTCGATAAACTCGTACTAGCGAATAGCCTCGCTATTAGCTCCCCCCCGCGGATATAAGGGGGGGTAGGTTCGCTCCCCCTTTGGGGGGAGTTGGACCCGTGAGGGTGGCGTCCCTCACGGGGCAAACCCGTCAGGGACGCGTCCTCCGCTCCCCTATATAAGGGACCCGTGAGGGGGACCTACGGATTTAGCCGCCCTCACGGGTTGACCCCCCCCCCCCCTACGGGGGGAGGCCCGTGAGGGCGGCTAAATCCGACCCAATTACGAGCGCATCCCTCACGGGTTTGCGTATGTCGCGTCCCATATATATGGAGGTCGGAGCCCCCCATATATATGGGACGCGCGCGGATTTGTCGGAAAGACAAATCCGACGAATTCCAATTTATTTAATCAACTATTTCCTATTATAAATGTAGTATACTTTTTGTCCTAAAAGCAGCCGCCTTAGGCGGAGGAGAAAAACTCGCGAAGAAATTTCTTCCAAATTTCTTCGCGAGTTTTTACAAAGAATTGTAATATTAAGTTTTAATAAACAGTTTTAGAGTATCGTACTTAATAAGTATTAACAAATAAAAACAAACAAAAACTAATAAAGTAAGGCTAAATATATTAAGGAAATGTAAAAGAAAGTTTTTTTCAGGACTTTTGGTTTTTTGGGAAATAAAGAAGTCAAGCAGTATACTGTTTAAAAAGATTAACTATTAGGCGTAGTTTTCTTCTTTCGTGCGCGCGCTATGCTTTTCTCGAATAAAATTATATATAATTTTATTTTTTCCCTTCGGGGGGCCAAACTCGTACTCGCGAATAGACTCGGAGCGTTTGTGTCGGAATTTCCCGCCCCGCCTCCCCCAGGGGGGAGGGGGACAATTCCGACCCCGTGAGGGGCGCTCCGTACCCGTGAGGGAAGCGACCCCCTCACGGGGACCCCCCGTAGGGGGGAGGGAAGGAGGGCAGGAGACCCGTGAGGGGGACCTACGGATTTAGCCTAATATACCCGTGAGGGAGGCTAAATCCGACCCAATTCCGAGCGCCTCCCCCGCCCCTGGCGGGACGGGTTTGCGTCCATCACGGGGCAAACCCGTGAGGGACGCGTCCTCCGTCGGATTTTTGCGTTCGCAAAAATCCTAGTGTCGGATTTTTGTGTCCGCAAAAATCCGAGCGCTTACCCGTGAGGGACGCTTTAGTGCGAAGGTCGCATATTCCGCTGAAGCGTACCCGTGAGGGATGCGCTAGGATTTGTCCGCGGACAAATCCGACTTCAGGTCGCTTATTACGGAGCGCTTGCGCTCTGCGAAGCGCTCAGTCGGAATTCGCGATCACGATCGCGAATTCCTAGCGCATAATTTGCGTACGCAAATTATGCGACCTACGCTGAAGCTTCGCACTAAAGCGTAATAAGCGCTAGGATTTTTGTAGGTCCGCTCTAAGAGCGGACCTACAAAAATCCGACGTAGGTCGCATAATTTGCCCCGTGAGGGACGCAAACCCGTGAGGGATGCGCTAGTAATTCGCGATCGCGACCCTCCCCCCGTAGGGGGGGGGGCTAATTCCGACTGAGCGCTGCCCTCACGGGTCCTGCCGCAGAGGTCGCTTCCCTCACGGGTTTGCCCTCCCCCCTACGGGGGGGGACAAACCCGTGAGGGAAGCGCTAGGAATTGTCCGCCCCCCCGCAGGGGGGAGGGGGACAATTCCGACGCAAGTCGCAGACTTCGAACCCCCTTTTGAGAAAGGGGGTTCGAAGATCTGCGAGTTGTAGGTCCGCTCTCCTGCCCTCCCCCCGTAGGGGGGTCGAGGTCGCTTATTACGCTAAAGCGTAATAAGGTCGCTTATTACGGAGCGCTTGCGCTCTGCGAAGCGCTCAGTCGGAATTCGCGATCACGATCGCGAATTCCTAGCGCATAATTTGCGTACGCAAATTATGCGACCTACGCTGAAGTCGGATTTGTCCGTGGACAAATCCTAGCGCATATTACGCTTCAGCGTAATATGCGACCTTCGCACTAAAGCGTCCCTCACGGGTAAGCGCTAGGATTTTTGCGTCTGTCCGAGCGAATAGCCCCGCTATTCGCGAGGCTAGGTTCGCTCGGAGAGCTTCGCTCGCTGAGCGAACCTACAAAAATCCGACGGAGGTCGCATAAATTGCGTCCCTCACGGGGCAATTTATGCGCTCGGAATTGGGTCGGATTTGGCCTCCCTCACGGGGGCCAAATCCGCCGGCGTAATTGGCGCACGCCAATTACGACGCATACGCCACCCTCACGGGTCCGACTCTGCGAGCGAACCTACCCCCCCGAAGGGGGGGAGCGACGATCCCCTAAGGGGATCGTTCGCTCGCACTCGAAGGGACCCGTGAGGGACGCGCCTCCCTCCCCGTGAGGGGGGCGCGTCCCTCACGGGGCCCTTCGACCCCGTGAGGGGCGCTCCGTACCCGTGAGGGACGCGCCTCCCTCCCCGTGAGGGGGGCGCGTCCCTCACGGGTCCCTTCGACCCCGTGAGGGGCGCTCCGTACCCGTGAGGGAAGCGACCTTATTACGCTTTAGCGTCCCTCCCCGAAGGGGGGGTAAGCGACCTCGGCTCGCGGACCTACAGATTTTAAATATCGAATCGTCCCCCTCCCCCCGCAGGGGGGAGGGGGACGAGACTCCGTCCGCCGGTACCGGCGGGTCCCGTGAGGGGTCCGCTCGTAGATTTTTAAAACTTCGACTTTTAATAGTTGAAGGACGACCCTATTAATATCGGGTACTGCCTTACCGTCATATAACACTTAACTTTTTTACTATTATAGAAAAGCAAATAGCGTATAAAGCAAAAAAGAATTAGTTGATAATCTTATCATTCTAAATTTTAATCTCTATTTTCCATTTACAATTTAATTTCAAGCCTATCTTTTTTATATTCAATTCAAACGAGGATATTCTCTATTGAGAATTAGGATTCTTTTCAAAAGTCAATACCAACATATAACATATAATTGTGCTTTGAATGTTTAGGATTATCTGTAAATTTACACTATAGTAAGTTTTACTAAAATCTTCGAGTACTCGCGAATAGACTCGGAGCGCTTGTCGAAGGGATTTACGCGTGAGGCGCGTAAATCCCTTCGAGCAACTCGCAGATCTTCGAACCCCCTTTTCTCGAAGAAAATTATATCGAAGAAAATCTTCGATTTTCTTCGAGATCTCCGCGTTTTTCGTCGAAAAACGCGGACATATATAATTTTCTTCGAGAGAACTCGAATATTTTCCCCCCGAAGGGGGCGAAAAATTAGACTTTTGAGAAAGGGGGTTCGAAGTCTGCGACTTGCGTCTGAATTGTCCCCCTCCCCCCTGCGGGGGGGAGGGGGAGGGGCCAATTCCTAGCGCTTCCCTCACGGGTTTGCCCCCCCCCCGTACGGGGGAGGGACGCAAACCCGTGAGGGAAGCGACCTCTGCGGCAGGACCCGTGAGGGCAGCGCTCCGTCGGAATTCGTGATCGCGACCCTCCCCCCGTAGGGGGGGGGGGGGGCGAATTCCTAGCGCATCCCTCACGGGTTTGCGTCCCTCCCCCCTACGGGGGGGCAAATTATGCGACCTCTGGGGATATGGGGCAGGAGACCCGTGAGGGGTACCTAAAAAGAAAATTACTTAACTAAAAATAAGATAGATATCTATAAGCTCATTTAGAGGTATTAAATAATACGTCAAGCATATGTTAAAGTGGACGAAACGCAAAGACTTTAAATTTTTCAAATTCAATATTTACTTTAGAGACAAACGATTTTAAAATTTTTTAAAATCGTTTGTCTCTAAAGTAAATCTCCTTTGATTATAGGTATAATACTTAAGTATAAGTATATGATATAGTAACTAATAGGTTTGTTTTTTAGTTTATTAGCTCTAAAAAGAGGGCTCAATCTGTTAGGGCTTTTCAAGTCACTATTAGTTTTTTAAAAGAAGTAAAAATGGAAAACAGTAATCTTAGCCCAAATAATAAGAGTAAATAGAATATTGTGGATATTTTTGTTATAATATTATTATATGTTAATATATATTATATGAGGAGAAAAACTAATCTCTAGCTAGTAAAAAGTGTCTTTTCTTTTTATAGAAGCCTGTTTAACTCAATTGGTAGAGTATTGGTTTTGTAAACCAAATGTTGCGGGTTCAAGTCCTGTAGCAGGCTAAATAAATAATTATTAGGTTTAATAACCTTTATAAGAATTGCGATTTTAGAGCTTTTTTCCTCCGCCTAAGGCTACCTACGATATTTAAAACTTCGACTTTTAGCTCCCGCGCAAATAACTCAGCCTCAGTAGTACGAAATCCAATAATAGATTTCGTACTACTGAAGGGGCTTTCCACACTTATATTATCTATATTTAGATAGATATCTATCTATATAGATATAGATAAAACTAGATAGATAGGAATATATTCTATTTACATTCTCATAAATAATGTGACTAGTTTTTTCCTTTTATAGTGCTAATATATTAAAAAATATTGAAATAAAACAATAATAAAGGCGGCATAGCCAAGTGGTAAGGCAGAGGATTGCAAATCCTTTATTCCCCCAGTTCGAATCCGGGTGCCGCCTAAAAATTTAGTTAATAGAATGTATTAGAATTAATGTAATGAATTCTGTGTATTAAAAAAAAATGTACCTATGTCAATTGTCAATTTCTGTACCGTAAAATGAATTATTAAGGTGCGCCGCGCTAGCGAGCGCGCGTTTTTGTTTTGAGGTATTGGACATATAAAAATATACTATAATAAAAAGAGATCTAAGGTAAAAATAATATTTAGACATAAAGACATAAAATATGTCTTACTTAGTCTATTTATATCTATAGGAGGCTTATGGTAGCCAACGCACACCACTCCAATAAAAATTGGGTTAGTGGGTCCGCTCTGGGATATTCGATCTGTGAGCGGACCCACTAACCCAATTTAGATGCTTTATCAACGTAATTGGCCTACGCCAATTACGTTGGTACTCGCGACGATCCCCTTAGGGATCGTCGCTCCCCCGAAGGGGGGTCGGTTCGCGAGTAGAGTCTTAAATGGGTAGGATTTGTCCTAAGGACAAATCCTACCCATTTAAGGTGCGTACGCTTCTTAATTGGCTTATGCGGCGTAATAGGCTTATTTATAGTCATTGGCCTGGACGACCCTATTTGTAAAGGGTCGTCCAGGCCAATTAAGCTGTTACTCGCGTCGATCTCCTAATCGAAGTTTTCAATATCCCTTCGGGATATTGAAAATCTTTAGGTCCCCCTCACGGGTCCCATATATATGGGACCCGTGAGGGGGACCTACGGACCCGTGAGGGCGCCTCCCTCACGGGTTGACCCCCCCCCCTACGGGGGGAGGGAGGCGAAATCCGACCCAACCCGTGAGGGAAGCGCTTGTGTCGGAATTGTCCGCCCTCCCCCCTGCGGGGGGGGGCGGACAATTCCGACACAAGCGCTCCGAGTCTATTCGCGAGTACGAGTTGTAGGTCCGCTCTCCCCCCGTAGGGGGGTCGAGGTCGCTTATTACGCTAAAGCGTCCCTCACGGGTAAGGTCGCTTATTACGCTTTAGCGTAATAAGCGCTCGGATTTTTGTAGGTTCGCTCAGCGAGCGAAGGTCGCATAAATTGCCCCGTGAGGGACGCAATTTATGCGCTCGGAATTGGGTCGGATTTGGCCTCCCCCGCCCCTGGCGGGACGGGGGCCAAATCCGCCGGCGTCCCTCACGGGTTGGCGCCCCTCACGGGGCCAATTACGACGCATACGCCACCCTCACGGGTCCGACTCTCCGAGCGAACCTAGCCTCGCGAATAGCGGGGCTATTCGCTCGGACGAACGCAAAAATCCTAGTGTCGGATTTTTGCGTCCGCAAAAATACGACGGAGGTCGCATAAATTGCCCCGTGAGGGACGCAATTTATGCGCTCGGAATTGGGTCGGATTTGGCCTCCCCCGCCCCTGGCGGGACGGGGGCCAAATCCGCCGGCGTCCCTCACGGGTTGGCGCCCCTCACGGGGCCAATTACGACGCATACGCCACCCTCACGGGTCCGACTCTGCGAGCGAACCTACCCCCCCGAAGGGGGGGAGGGACTAGCGAGGCTAGTTCGCTCGCACTCGAATAAATTTCGTAGGTCCCCCTCACGGGTTCCATATATATGGGAGCGGAGGTCGGATTTTTGTAGGTTCGCTCAGCGAGCGAACCTAGCCTCGCAAATAGCGGGTCTATTCGCTCGGACGGACGCAAAAATCCGAGCGCTTACCCGTCAGGGACGCTTTAGCGTCCCTGACGGGTAAGCGACCTTATTACGCTTTAGCGTCCCTCACGGGTAAGCGACCCCCTCACGGGGACCCCCCTACGGGGGCCCGTGAGGGGGGCAGGAGACCCCATATATATGGGAGGGGGACCTACGGACCCGTCCCGCCAGGGGCGGGGGCGCCTCCCTCACGGGTTGACCCCCCCCGTAGGGGGGAGGCCCGTGAAGGCGGCTCCCCCGCCCCTGGCGGGACGGGTCCGACCCAATTCCGACTCCCCCCACGGATATAAGGGGGAGCGAACCAACCCCCCAAAGGGGGGAGCGACTAGGGAGTCTATTCGCGAGTATACGCAATTTATTCGACAAGGGGATCGCCGCGAGTCAGTGCCCGAGTACGAGTAAAAGACTTATGTATAGATTGAAAAAAGGAAAAAGCTCTAAGGTGAGCATATTTTAAAGTAGTGTTTGTTTAACGATATATATTCTGAAGTGTATATCGTTTAGTGTGAAGACCTATCGTCGCATGTTTGGTTGTTGTATTATGACTTCTCATATCGAAGAAAATCTTCGATTTTCTTCGAGATCTCCGCGTTTTTCGTCGAAAAACGCGGACATAATAAAAAGTCGAATCGTCGGTCCCCCCGTGGCCCCCCCCCAAGAGGGGGCCGACGGGGGGACCGCAGGGGGGATAGTTTTAAATATCTTCGATATCCCCTCTTATATATATATATATATAAGGGGGGATAATCTTCGAGAAAAGATTTCATAACAGAATATCCATAAAGTAAATTTACTTATTTACGCAAGGTTTTACGTGAGAAACCTTACGAGTGGGCTAGCCAAAAGGTGGCATGCAAGTAGGATGTTTTAACCCTCTTTAAAGAGGGTTAAAACATCCTACTGCGGGTGGAGACGGCCGCTGATACCCGTCCCGCCAGGGGCGGGGGAGGCCGTATAGACCAAATCGTACTGTTGACTAGTAAGCTTAATTGGGTTGTAATAGTCCACCCGCAGGGTATACTATTACAACCCAATTAAGCGATCTCCCTACCTTAGCACGTCCAATAAAATTTTTACATTATGTCGAGCATTGCGCTTTATTGTTGTACTTCGCACATAACTTTTAAAAGTCGAATTTTTAAATATCTAAGATATTTAAAATCTTTAGGTCCGCTCCCTTATATATGGGGGCGGAGGACGCGTCCCTAACGGGTTTGCCCCGTGAGGGATGCGCTAGGAATTCGCCCCCCCCCTACGGGGGGAGGGTCGCGATCGCGAATTACGACTCAGCGCTGCCCTCACGGGTCCTGCCCTCCCCCCTACGGGGGGTCGAGGTCGCTTCCCTCACGGGTTTGCGTGCCTCCCCCTTACGGGGGGGGGCAATTTAAGCGCTAGGAATTGTCTGCCCCCCCCCGCAGGGGGGAGGCAGACAATTCCGACGCAAGTAGCAGACTTCAGAACCCTCTTTCTCAAAAGTCTAATTTTTCAATATTGAAAATATTCGAGAAAAGGTGGGTCGAAGATCTGCGAGTTCCCCTCACGGGTCCCTTCGACCCCGTCAGGGGCGCTCCGAGTCTATTCGCGAGTAAAGGTCTTTTCGCGCCTCCCTCCCCGTGAGGGGGGCGCGTCCCTCACGGGTCCCTTCGACCCCGTGAGGGGGGCGCGTCCCCCGCCCCTGGCGGGACGGGTCCCTTCGACCCCGTGAGGGGCGCTCCGAGTCTATTCGCGAGTACGACTTTTATAGAATTTTATTCTATACCGTAACAAAATTCCTTTATATAGGAATTTCCCCCCCCCCCCCTTCGGGGGGGAGGGATCGACGATGTTTTCGTGTACTCGCGACGATCCCCTTAGGGATCGTCGCTCCCCTTAGGGATCGTCGCGAGTACCAGCGTAATTGGCCTGCACGACCCTATACAAATAGGGTCGTGCAGGCAACCCGTGAGGGACGCTGCATACGCCAATTCCGAGCGCGTCCCCCGCCCCTGGCGGGGGACGCGTCCTCCGCTCTGCGAGCGGACCTACAAAAATCCGAGCGCTTACCCGTGAGGGACGCTGGGGCGGCGCGTCCCTCACGGGTAAGCGACCTCGGGGGACCCGTGAGGGGGGCAGGAGACCCGTGAGGGGGACCTATAAAACATCGTCAATAGAATTTTATTCGAGAAAAGGAATCAAACATACTTAGTTTAAAAATTAGAAATTTATTGAAGGAAAATTATGGCAAATTTAGTAATGGTTATTGCAAAACTTCCTGAAGCTTATGCACCTTTTTCACCCATTGTTGACGTTTTACCTATTATTCCAGTATTGTTTATTTTATTAGCTTTCGTTTGGCAAGCTTCAGTTAGTTTTAGATAATTATTAATATCTTAATAAAAGAGTAAAAGTCTTCAGTATTTAAAGCTGTTATTTATAGGGACTAGTTACACATATATATGTGTAACTAGTCCCTATAAATAAATTTATTTGTTTATTTTGCCTCTAAAAAAGGGGGTAGGTACTTTCATCAGTACAAAAACAAAGTAGAAGGAGGTCCCTTAAGTGGGTAATGCATCGTTATGGGCGTACGGGGGGCGGATTTGTCTGTAGCACAAATCCGCCCCACTTAAGCGACCCCCTTCTTCTACTTTGTTTTAATATCTTCAAGAAAAGAAAAGTCGAAGTTTTCCCCCCCCTTATATCCGCGGGGGAAAAATATTCGAGTTTATCGAATAAATTTATATATAAATTTATTCGATAAAGATTTCGTAATAATGATAATCGAATCTTTGTACGGGAGAGAATATATTAATCTATGAGCACCCCAAAAAATCCAAGTATTGTTAAGGACAACTGCGTTGTCCTTAACAATACTTGGATTTTTTGACTCTGTTAAAATGGGAGGAGGGAGACAAACATCGAACTAGCTGACTTAGCACACTACAATACAATTCATTTTGTACGAGTAAAAGTTGCCGTCCGAAGCCCTTAAAAAAAGGACAGGAGTGTAGTAAACTCTAACTTTTGGGCACTAAATAATAAATCAACTCATTGAGTTGATTTTAAAAATGGAATTTACATTAAACTAAAATAGTTTAAAAGTCGAAGTTTTAAATATCTACGAGCGGACTCACGAATCTCGTCTGCTCGAATCGTCCGAGGGGACGATTCTATATTTAAAATCTTTAGGTCCCCCTCCCTTATATATGGGGTCTCCTGCCCCCCCTCACGGGCCCCCTACGGGGGGTCCCCGTGAGGGGGTCGCTTACCCCCCCTTCGGGGAGGGACGCTAAAGCTTAATAAGGTCGCTTCCCTCACGGGTACGGAGCGCTTGTCGAAGGGAGTTTCGCGCCTGACGCGAAACTCCCTTCGACAAGCGCTGCGGGGCTATTCGCGAGGCTAGGTTCGCGAGGAGAGTCGGAATTGGGTCGGATTTCGCCTCCCTCACGGGTTAACCCGTGAGGGAGGCGCCCTCACGGGTCCGTAGGTCCGCTCTCCCCCCGTAGGGGGGTCGAGGTCGCTTATTACGGAGCGCTTGTCGAAGGGATTTACGCGTCAGGCGCGTAAATCCCTTCGAGCAACTCGCAGATCTTCGAACCCCCTTTCTCAAAAGGGGGTTCGAAGTCTGCGACTTGCGTCGGAATTGTCCCCCTCCCCCCTGCGGGGGGGCGGACAATTCCTAGCGCTTCCCTCACGGGTTTGTCCCCCCCCGTAGGGGGGAGGGCAAACCCGTGAGGGAAGCGACCTCTGCGAAGCGCTCCGTCGGAATTCGCGATCACGATCGCGAATTCCTAGCGCATAATTTGCGTACGCAAACCCGTGAGGGATGCGACCTACGTCGGATTTATGTAGGTCCGCTCTAAGAGCGGACCTACATAAATCCTAGCGCTTATTACGCTTTAGCGTAATAAGCGACCTGAAGTCGGATTTGTCCGCGGACAAATCCTAGCGCATATTCCGCTGAAGCGGAATATGCGACCTTCGCACTAAAGCGCTTATTACTGAGCGCTTGCGCTCTGCGAAGCGCTCAGTCGGAATTCGCGATCACGATCGCGAATTCCTAGCGCATAATTTGCGTCCCTCCCCCCGTAGGGGGGGGGGCAAATTATGCGCTAGGAATTCGCCCCGTGAGGGTCGCGATCGTGAATTCCGACTGAGCGCTTCTCCTGCCCTCCTTCCCTCCCCCCTACGGGGGGTCGAGGACGCTTACCCCCCCCCCGGAGGGGGGAGGTAGGCGTCCCTCACGGGGCCAACCCGTCAGGGAAGCGCTCGGAATTGTCCCCCTCCCCCCTGCGGGGGGGGGCGGACAATTCCGACACCCCGTGAGGGGCGCTCCGTAATAAGCGACCTTATTACGCTTGAGCTTAATAAGCGACCTTATTACGCTTTAGCGTCCCTCACGGGTAAGCGACCTGAAGTCGGATTTGTCCGCGGACAAATCCTAGCGCATCCCTCACGGGTCCGCTTCTGGGGAATAAGCGACCTTCGCACTAAAGCGTCCCTCACGGGTAAGCGACCTCGCGGGACCCGTGAGGGGGGCAGGAGAGCTAACCTACGGATTTCGCCTGCCTCACGGGTTGACCCCCCCCATAGGGGGGAGGGAGGCAAAATCCGACCCAACCCGTGAGGGAAGCGCTCGAAATTGTCCGCCCCCCCCCGCAGGGGGGAGGGGGACAATTCCGACACAAGTCGCAGACTTGAACCCCCTTCGGGGGGGGGCAAAATTATATATAATTTTATTCGAGAAAAGTTAATAAGCTTAATAGCTTAATAGCTTAATAGCTTAATAGCTTAATAGCTTAATGCTATATTTACATAAATATTATATAAAAGATTATAAATTAATAGTAATTAATTTTTAATAAAGAAACCTATAGTGAGTTATATATATAAATATATATCATCATATATATACTTTGCCGAAGTAACTCAATGGTTGAGTTATAGCCTTGCAAGCTATAAGTTGCGGCCTTTACATATAAGACTTGTATCTGTATAGTACAGATACTAAAGATAAAGATTAAAAGGTTTAATAATTAAGTCATTGTTAAAAACAAAGGCGGGTATAACTCAGTTGGTAGAGTGCCAGTCTTCCAAACTGGAAGCGTGGGTTCGAGTCCCACTATCCGCAGTAAAAAACTAGCCTTTATCGTATAAAATTAGATATAATTTTATTGCCCCCTTATATCCGCGGAGGGAAAAACTCCTATATTTTCTATTTAAAATATAGGATCGTCCGTTAGCCCGTGTTGCGGACGGGGGACGGACGATTCGACTTTTTATCTAAGCTAGAAAGTGTCTTATAACACCTTTTTTTTTTATTGTTTGAGATGGATTGTTACTAAATCTTCGTATGTAAGTAGCTTCCAAGTTTAGATGAATGTATCATCTTAGTAGTATTGGGTTACTTCTTACTTCACATTCTACCGTTTTTTTGATGTGTTATTTAAGTGCACTACAAATATTGTACTCGCGAATAGTGCGAAACGTCAGTTCGCTGCCCTCACGGGCCTCCCCCCTGCGGGGGGGGGTACGGAGCGCCCCTCACGGGGTCCCTGCGAGTGCGAGCGAACGATCCCCTTAGGGGATCGTCGCTCCCCCCCTTCGGGGGGGTAGGTTCGCTCGCAGAGTCGGACCCGTGAGGGTGGCGTCCCCCGCCCCTGGCGGGACGGGGCGTCGTAATTGGCCCCGTGAGGGGCGCCAACCCGTCCCGCCAGGGGCGGGGGACGCCGGCGGACCCGTCCCGCCAGGGGCGGGGGAGGCCTCCCCCGCCCCTGGCGGGACGGGGGCCAAATCCGACCCAATTCCGAGCGCGTCCCTCACGGGTTTGCGTCCCTCACGGGGCAAACCCGTCCCGCCAGGGGCGGGGGACGCGTCCTCCGTCGGATTTTTGTAGGTTCCCCTCACGGGTCTCCTGCCCCCCTCACGGGTCCCGCGAGGTCGCTTACCCGTGAGGGACGCTAAAGCGTAATAAGGTCGCTTACCCGTGAGGGACGCTTTAGCGTAATAAGGTCGCTTACCCGTGAGGGACGCTTTAGCGTAATAAGCGCTAGGATTTTTGCGTGCGCAAAAATCCTAGCGTCGGATTTTTGCGTCCGTCCGAGCGAATAGCCCCGCTATTCGCGAGGCTAGGTTCGCTCGGAGAGTCGGAATTGGCGTGCGCCAATTCCGAGCGCATAAATTGCGTACGCAATTTATGCGACCTTCGCTCGCTGAGCGAACCTACAAAAATCCGACGAAGGTCGCAGAAATTGCGTCCCTCCCCCCGTAGGGGGGGGGCAATTTCTGCGCTCGGAATTGGCCCCGTGAGGGGCGCCACCCTCACGGGTCCGACTCTCCGAGCGAACCTAGCCTCGCGAATAGCGGGGCTATTCGCTCGGACGGACGCAAAAATCCGAGTGTCGGATTTTTGCCCCGTGAGGGGCGCAAAAATCCGAGCGCTTACCCGTGAGGGACGCTTTAGCGTCCCTCACGGGTAAGCGACCCCCTCACGGGGACCCCCCTACGGGGGGAGAGCGGACCTACAACTCGCAGATCTTCGACCCCCCCCTTTTCTCGAATATTTTCCCCCCGCGGATATAAGGGGGGAAAAATTCGACTTTGGTTTCTGCAACACCCTTATATATGGCAGCAGACGCCGAATTCTTATTCGTACCCTTCTTTAAAGCGCTCGATGAGGCCATTTCGGGCTGCTCGGCGCTAGCGCTGCGGCGACGGCCCCTGGTCTTTTTTACAGGCTCGGCTGCAGCCGGAGGCTATTCAGTGACAGGTGGCACCGAAACACTATCCTGGGTAGCATAAAGAGAACCGTCCGACTCCGCGGAAGGAGCCAGTTGCGAGTTCGCTTTTAAAGCATCACTCGGGGGTTTAGCAGCCCCCCTCACGGCTCGTTGTAACGAGCCACTGCTAACGCAGAAAGTTCTACCAGCTTCTTCGGGTTGTATTTGGCTGAAAGATCATATTGTGCAAGTTCTATTGAAGAGAGTACTTGCACAAGTTTGGCACGGGTAATCGCGTTACCCGCCAAAACAGCCCCACGGTCCCCCCCTACGGGGGGAGAGCTGTGACCGGAGGTCTTCTAGAAAGAAACTCCCCAAAGATTTGACTCTCCAGGGGGTTCATACCTTGCGGCACAGATGTGCCTTGTCGAATGTGGGGCTTAAATATTAAATAGCGGCCTTCAATTCATTACCTGATCGGAATCCAGATCAGTGCTTGTGCGTCGGGTATAAGTCAGTAATGGCTTATGTTTACAGCAGACGTAGAAGCGGCCCGGGCAATAGAGATTCCCCCGGTAAACCGCAAGAGCAATAATATAAGAGAGTTAGTTAATCGGCCTCGTTACCCGGAAACTACATCAGGTCCAAATCGGAACTCTGAGGTTATAGGACAATTGGCATCCTCGTGGTATGGAGTTTGTCTGGATTTAACACAGTCCTCGGGGTGTTTGTAACTAAAGACTATTCTATTCTCGTCGACAAGGTTTAACGTGTAACCTTCCGGGTTGCCCATAGTTATGGGGGGGTCACCAGCAATGGTTTCCTTCATATACTCGGAGGGGAAGGATTCTCTTTCCTTGGAAAAGATCTCGGGCGAACGGTGCGACCGGAGAGCCCAGAGGGGATGGCTACCACCGTAATAACTTAAATGAATTGGTATTCCAACTAAGGTGGTACGCTTGAAACTTGGTCTAAAGCTAACATCTGAAATAATAGGGTCTCGCTTGCAAGGATGAGGAGGTGTCTTACTATATTAATTAGCCAACTTTACTGGCGTAAACTCTTTTGATTGGGTTCGTGCACGACCTTCGGGTTGACGACAAATCAGATTGAACGACAGAGATCGAACTTTGGGCCCATATGGACTGGAAGACGATCAATAAGTAGGTAGTTCGTTTTAGGAAAAGAATCTTTGCCGCTCAAAGAAGCAAAGACTGGCGCAGGCTTAGAGATTTGCAACGTTTGTTTATGTCGAAGAAAATCCTATAAATATAGGATTTTCTTCGAGATCTCTAGGTCCGCTCTCCCCCCGTAGGGGGGTCCCCGTGAGGGGGTCGCTTCCCTCACGGGTACGGAGCGCTTGTCGAAGGGATTTACGCGCCCCCCCTCACGGGGAGGGAGGCGCGACCCTCACGGGTCCCTTCGAGTGCGAGCGAACTAGCCTCGCTAGTCGCGAGCCTAGGTTCGCTCGCAGAGCTCCGTCGGATTTTTGCGGACGCAAAAATCCTAGCGCTTATTACGCTTTAGCGTAAAAAGCGACCTCTGCGAGCGGACCTACAACTCGCAGATCTTCGAACCCCCTTTCTCAAAAGGGGGTTCGAAGTCTGCGACTTGCGTCGGAATTGTCCCCCTCCCCCCTGCGGGGGGGGCGGACAATTCCTAGCGCTTCCCTCACGGGTTTGCCCCCCCCCGTAGGGGGGAGGGACGCAAACCCGTGAGGGAAGCGACCTCTGCGAAGCGCTCAGTCGGAATTCGCCCCGTGAGGGTCGCGAATTCCTAGCGCATCCCTCACGGGTTTGCGTCCCTCACGGGGCAAATTATGCGACCTACGTCGGATTTTTGTAGGTCCGCTCTTAGAGCGGACCTACAAAAATCCTAGCGCTTATTACGCTTTAGTGCGAAGCTTCAGCGTAGGTCGCATAATTTGCGTACGCAAATTATGCGCTAGGAATTCGCGATCGTGATCGCGAATTCCGACTGAGCGCTTCGCAGAGCGCAAGCGCTCCGTAATAAGCGACCTGAAGTCGGATTTGTCCGCGGACAAATCCTAGCGCATCCCTCACGGGTCCGCTTCAGCGGAATATGCGACCTTCGCACTAAAGCGTAATAAGGTCGCTTATTACGCTTTAGTGCGAAGCTTCAGCGTAGGTCGCATAATTTGCGTACGCAAATTATGCGCTAGGAATTCGCGATCGTGATCGCGAATTCCGACTGAGCGCTTCGCAGAGCGCAAGCGCTCCGTAATAAGCGCTCGGATTTTTGCGAACGCAAAAATCCGACGGAGGACGCGTAATTTGCGTACGCAAATTACGCGCTCGGAATTGGGTCGGATTTGGCCTCCCTCACGGGGGCCAAATCCGCCGGCGTAATTGGCGCACGCCAATTACGACGCATACGCCACCCTCACGGGTCCGACTCTACGAGCGAACCTACCCCTCCGAAGGGGGGGAGCGACGATCCCCTTAGGGGATCGTTCGCTCGTACGCGTTTTTCGACGAAAAACGCGGATATGAAATCAGAAGCTAACTTTCTTTCGAGTATACGTCACGTTACGTATAACAAAGGTAGAAATACACCAGGAATCGACGACGACGTAGCTGTTAATCCCAAACAAAGGCTTGGCATACTGGAAAGGCTTCGCAGTCTAATGGTAGACTACGATCCACTGCCGTCGCGCAGAATCTACGTCGAAAAACCAGACGGACGTCAACGTCCGATAGGAATACCAACAGTCTTCGATCGCGTTATCCAGTCGGATTTTTGCGTCCGCAAAAATCCTAGTGTCGGATTTTTGCCCCGTGAGGGACGCAAAAATCCGAGCGCTTATTACGGAGCGCTTGCGCTCTGCGAAGCGCTCAGTCGGAATTCGCGATCACGATCGCGAATTCCTAGCGCATAATTTGCGTACGCAAATTATGCGACCTACGCTGAAGCTTCGCACTAAAGCGTAATAAGCGACCTTACCCGTGAGGGACGCTTTAGCGTAATAAGCGACCAAATGTACAAAAACGCACTTGAGCCGGAATGGGAAGCTACATTTGAAAGCAGCAGCTACGGTTTTCGCCCGGCCCTATCTGTTAATGATGCCATTAACAGAATCTACGTTTCTCTAAACAAGGAAGGATCCCGCAAGTGGGTGATAGACGCGGACATTTCACAATGCTTTGACAATATCTCACATGAATTCCTATTAGAAAGGATTCAACACTTCCCGGCCCCCCTCACGGGCCCCCGTAGGGGGTCCCCGTCAGGGGGGCGCCAACATGATCAGAAAATGGCTTAAAGCAGGCGTCGCTTACAACGAAGTCTGGTATTCAGTTGATACAGGTTCACCTCAAGGGGGTGTTCTGTCTCCACTATTATGCAATATCTGCATGCATGGCCTTGAAGAATAAATTGGTGTAAAATTTACCTCACAGGGTTACACTTCACAAGCAGGCCCTGTGATTATCAGATTCGCCGACGACTTTATTATACTATGTTCGTCAGAACAGGTTGCTCTTGACATAAGGGGACGACTAAATGGGATCTTGTTCAAACGTGGAATGCAATTATCAGAAGCCAAAACCTCAATTCAACACGTTGTGGAAGGTTTCGATTTCCTTGGATATAATATCTGCATATTAGCTCAAGACGGTTTCGACCCAAAAAGAGTTATTTGCCGAGATAAAAGCCGAGGTTTTTCCTACGATTATAATCGAACTGGACTATACATTATCCCCAGTAAGAAATCCGTTGATAAGATTAAAACTCGTATCAAAGGAGTCTTTACCAAGACTCACGGTCATTCTCCTATGTTATTAATTGCTAAGCTAAACCCCATCATCAGGGGCTATGCTAACTCTAAAAGTCGAATGTTTTCCCCCCCTTCGGGGGGAAAACATTCGACTTTTTAGGTCCGCTCTCCCCCCGTAGGGGGGTCCCCGTGAGGGGGTCGCTTATTACGCTTAAAGCGTCCCTCACGGGTAAGGTCGCTTATTACGGAGCGCTTGCGCTCTGCGAAGCGCTCAGCTACGCTGAAGCTTCGCACTAAAGCGTAATAAGCGCTCGGATTTTTGCGCCCCTCACGGGGCAAAAATCCGACACTAGGATTTTTGCGTCCGTCCGAGCGAATAGCCCCGCTATTCGCGAGGCTAGATTCGCTCGGAGAGTCGGAATTGGCGCCCCTCACGGGGCCAATTCCGAGCGCATAAATTGCGTCCCTCACGGGGCAATTTCTGCGACCTTCGTCGGATTTTTGCGGACGCAAAAATCCTAGTGTCGGATTTTTGCGTTCGCAAAAATCCGAGCGCTTATTACGCTTTAGTGCGAAGGTCGCATATTACGCTGAAGCGTAATATGCGCTAGGATTTGTCCACGGACAAATCCGACTTCAGGTCGCTTATTACGGAGCGCTTGCGCTCTGCGAAGCGCTCAGTCGGAATTCGCGATCACGATCGCGAATTCCTAGCGCATAATTTGCCCCGTGAGGGACGCAAATTATGCGACCTACGCTGAAGCTTCGCACTAAAGCGTAATAAGCGCTAGGATTTTTGTAGGTCCGCTCTAAGAGCGGACCTACAAAAATCCGACGTAGGTCGCATAATTTGCGTCCCTCACGGGGCAAATTATGCGCTAGGAATTCGCGATCGTGATCGCGAATTCCGACTGAGCGCTTCGCAGAGGTCGCTTCCCTCACGGGTTTGCCCTCCCCCCTACGGGGGGGGACAAACCCGTGAGGGAAGCGCTAGGAATTGTCCGCCCCCCCGCAGGGGGGAGGGGGACAATTCCGACGCAAGTCGCAGACTTCGAACCCCCTTTTGAGAAAGGGGGTTCGAAGATCTGCGAGTTGCTCGAAGGGATTTACGCGCCTGACGCGTAAATCCCTTCGACAAGCGCTCCGTACCCGTGAGGGAAGCGACCTTATTACGCTTTAGCGTCCCTCACGGGTAAGCGACCTCGCGGGATATGGGCAAGAGAGCGAACCTACAAAAATCCGACGGAGGACGCGTCCCCCGCCCCTGGCGGGACGGGTTTGCCCCGTGAGGGACGCAAATTACGCGCTCGGAATTGGCGTCCCTCACGGGGCGTCGTAATTGGCGTGCGCCAATTACGCCGGCGGATTTGGCCTACGGCCAAATCCGACCCAATTCCGACTCTACGAGCGAACCTACCCCCCCGAAGGGGGGGAGCGACGATCCCCTAAGGGGATCGTTCGCTCGTACGAGTTTATCGAATAAATTTCTATAAAAATTTATTCGATAAAGCCGAACCATCCTCATCTACACAATTAGTGTACAATTGCGTAGAGGGTTGGTTTGAAACTGCCAGATTTCACATTTCAACGCTGTGTATGAAATAAGACAGTCGGTCCCCAACCTGGACTGAAGCCTTGCGACTTACTTTGCAGGGAAACCGAGCAGGGGACCATAGCATGTCGCTCCCACAATAGACATACGATCAGAAATTATGAACAGAACGGACATATTGTGGGATTAGAGAAGCGCCGACCCTGTCGTATGACATTCGGCGCGAGGTGAAGAGATATAAGGATGTTAACTTAAGTTTTGACCATAAATAGTGCTACGTCCATCCGCGCGTAAACCACAACCAAAGTGGCAGGGGAAAGATACCTTGACCAAACAGCCGTCTTGGTCGAGAAGGTTCATGTATCGCCCCGGAGGGAAGTACTGCCGACGAAAGCGGGGTACCAAACTGATTATGTAATTTCCTAGAGAGTTACTAAGATCCACTATATAGCTGGCTCCGACAATCTCATTAATTGAAATGTGCAAACATATCGAACGCTCTAAGGCACTCCCGGGGCTTCCGGGGTGCTAGGATAATCCTCGAGAGCGGAGAGGCGCTAAAGATAGGACCCTGATCCTATCCGGGGCGCTAGCCTTACAGAGATCGAGAGACCCTACGCGATCGCAGCGTCGATCTTTATACGCCCGGTAAGCTTACGTCTCGCGCTGTTACCGGATCGATAAAAAGGAGCTCAGGTCCATAATAACGTGTGTAAATATCGCATGGGTCCGCCTCGAGAAGATTGGGATTTCATTATATGAAATATGAAATCAAAAACCTTAACTATTATAAAAAAAAAATGATCAAAAAGAAACTCAACCTTAAGAAAAAACTGACCGCAACGGTCGTTTACGACAAGAAAAAGGCTAAAAAGATGATGGATACTAGCTACTACATAGCTCAAGGTAAAAACCTGAAACAGTATACATACCTAGAAGCCGAAAAGGGGAGATTAGCTACTAAACGATTAGAAAGCGTCTCAAAGATACTTGACTATTACCGCCAACTCGGATTGGACGGTGATCAAAAAAGTACAACCGGAAAAATACTTAATGGTATCTACAACAAACATGTGTGTTACGCTAAGGGGCAGAAGCCCCTATAATATAGGGAAAACACAAAAAATATTACAGATAATCTCTAGACCAGAGACCCTTATACTGGCTTACAAGAGATTAAAAGGAAACAAAGGTGCTATGGCCAAGGGTTCTCCCGTTGACAAACACACGTTTGATAATTACACCCCGGCGCAAAAGAGAATATATTATGTAAAAAATATATTCCCTGATGGCTTCAGCCTCAGAGACATCTACAACGCCGGCTTCCTAATATTGAAAGGCGACTACCCTTTTCTATATAGGGGGTCAAGTCGCAGAATCTGGCTTGACAAACCTGGTGATTGAACAAAAAAAAGACCCATTACGATTCCTCCCTTTATGGATCGAATCGTACAAGAAGCTATAAAAATGGTACTAGTAGCTATTTGGGAACCTTACTTCGCAAAAATGAACCGCTCTTTCGGTTACAGATCAAATAAATCAAGTCACGATGCCATAGTGGGCTTAACATCAGGTAAAACACAAGGCCTATTACGAGCCGTTGAAGGCGATATTCCCGTGAGGGCTGCGCCGCCCTCACGGGCAACAACGTGATAAAGCAAATCATGCTAAAACAACTAGACGGAAAAATACAAGACGTCAGATTCATGAGGTTCATGTCCGCGTTTTTCCTATATATAGGAAAAACGCGTACGAGCGAACGATCCCCTTAGGGGATCGTCGCTCCCCCCCTTCGGGGGGGTAGGTTCGCTCGTAGAGCTCCGCTCTGCGAGCGGACCTAGAGATCTCGAAGAAAATCCTATAAATATAGGATTTTCTTCGACATGAAAAAAAGACTAGACTACGACTACGTAGATGGGGAATATAGAATCGCCCCAGAACTCGGGATACCACAAGGAGGTATAGATAGCCCAGTCCTTTTCAATATCTACATGTTGGATCTGGACAATTACGTCATGAATGATCTACATCAATACCTAAATGACCTAAATAAGAAAAAAGGCATTAAAGAAAACGAGCATGGAAAAATCTGCAAAACAAGAAGACGCCTTTCTTGCCTTTCTTGCCTTTCTTGCCTTTCTTGCCTTTCTTGCCTTTCTTGCCTTTCTTGCCTTTCTTGCCTTTCTTGCCTTTCTTGCCTTTCTTGCCTTTCTTGCCTTTCTTGCCTTTCTTGCCTTTCTTGCCTTTCTTACAAGGTACTGGTTCTCACCAAGGAGCTTAAGAAAAGAAAACAGGAATTTAGCAACCCTACGGGCTTTTATAAGCCATCTACAAAAATAGGGGATATTTACGCTATAATTCGCGAAATTAGGATCACAAGACATATGAGGCGTCGCATGCCTTCTTTCGACTCAAACAAAATCAGACTCAGGTTATACTACACAAGGTACGCAGACGATTGGATTATGTTAACCAACTGCGACAACCAAATAGCCGAAGTCCTAAAAGGAAAAATAGCTGCTTTCCTCAAAACTAATTTAGGATTAAGCCTGTCTGAAAACAAGACCATGATCACAGACATAAGAAAAGAACCCGCCCATTTTCTGGGCTTTGTACTAAAAAGAGCCATCAGAAGCAGACTAGTATACCTAAGAAAAGGCTCTAGAATTATTTTGTCACACTCAGGAGGACTTCCCGTAAAAGCAAGTCCAGACAGAGTACGGTTAATCAACCGGATGCATCTTAAAGGATATTGTGACAAAAGAGGTTTTCCACGAGAACTCCCTTGGCTTTCAGGCCTCCACACGCACATCATCATCGAAAGATATAATAGCGTATTAAGAGGCACAAGTCAATATTACGTAGAATGGATTAGAGAACCTAGCCGTATAAACAGATGGATCTATATTCTAAGATATTCATGCTTCAAAACAATAGCAAAGAAATACGACATTTATATAAGAAAAGTCTTTGCTAAATTCGGAGTCCATCTGAACAATACCGCAAGAAAAACGGTAGAATGTACAGTAACCCAAACTCACCAAGGGGAAACATTCAGCAAAAGCTGGAGGTTACTGACGTACCAAGAATTATTAACATTCAACTTGAAACAGGAAAAAAGTCGAATTTTTTCCCCCTTATATCCGCGGGGGATAAAATATTCGAGTTTTCTCGTACGAGCGAACGATCCCCTTAGGGGATCGTCGCTCCCCCCCTTCGGGGCTATTCGCTCGGACGGACGCAAAAATCCGAGCGCTTATTAAGCTTTAGCGTCCCTCACGGGTAAGCGACCCCCTCACGGGGACCCCCCTACGGGGGGAGAGCGGACCTAAAGAAAATTATATATGTCCGCGTTTTTCGTCGAAAAACGCGGAGATCTCGAAGAAAATCGAAGATTTTCTTCGATATAATTTTCTTCGAGAAAAGACAAACCACTTACAAAAGAAGAAAAAATTGGGTGCGCTAGCTATGCGCAACGTATACCTAACTTAGACGAACTTTGTGGGTCAACAAGACTTACAAGTCTGCTTGCCACAGATTTAGAAGAACGTCGAAACAAGCCTCCGGGCAAACCAAAAAGAGAAGCACAAAAACCCTCTAAGGGGAAAGACTTCAAACCTAGAGATCTGACAACAGCTGAAAAAGTAGCAGCTGACAAAGAATCTAAGAAAAAAAATAGAGAAAATAAATAAACAAAGAAGTTTCTTATAACTTATAAAAAGGATCATTACAAAAATAGAATAAAAAGGTTTCAAATCAATAGCCTAACGGTCGCACACTGTGAGGGAAAGAGCTGTATGCTGGGAGACTAGGACGTACAGTTCGTGAGTAGGAGGGGATGCTCGTAAGATTGGCCTCTTCATTTCTATTGCATGAATTCGCGCTTAAGGAAAGAATATTCCTTATCAGGGCGAAAAGCATATAGAAGAGCATTTTAATACCCGAACCTAGGAACTAGGGCGGTGGGAAAACCCACGAAGTCGAAGCCATCCGTAACCGGAGTTACTTTTGACTTCGTGTGGTTTAGCTCCAACCCTCGTTTGTTGAGCAGTGGTTCAAGTTTGTCGTATAGGGACATGGCATCCGCTTTTGTTTTGTCGCCTCCCCCGCCAGGGGCGGGGGAGGCGCTAGGAATTCGCCCCGTGAGGGTCGCGATCGCGAATTCCGGCAGAAAACAACAAAAACATCCGCGAATCTAAGCATTGTAGACCCTTTCGAATAGAATTCGAAAATACGACCGTCCGGTTGCTCCTTGTCGAAGAAATTTCGTAGGTCCCCCTCCCATATATATGGGGTCTCCTGCCCCCCTCACGGGCCCCCTACGGGGGGTCCCCGTGAGGGGGTCGCTTACCCGTGAGGGACGCTTTAGCGTAATAAGGTCGCTTATTACGTAGCGCTTGTGTCGGAATTGTCCGCCCTCCCCCCTGCGGGGGGGGGGCGGACAATTCCGACACAAGCGCTACGAGTATATTCGCGAGTATACGCAATTTTCCGGACGTCCCTATATATATAGGGCCGTCCTGGAAGCAAATCGAAGATTTGATACCTAACTCCTGTGGCAAACCGTGCAAACAAATGTTTGCTAGAAGAGGGGAAATAACCCCCCCTTATATCCGGCGGAGTGCCCTCCTCGGTTTCATAGTAAACCGATTCCAGGAAGATACCTGCTTTCAACCAATCCTTTACTAGATTGTAGGCCGGTAAATGTACCAGACGCGACAGTAAGAAAGAATGGTCAATGCAATCAAAGAATTTTGATATATCCCCCTCTAAAATCCAAGCTTTCGAGTTGCTCATAAGAATACTATTTATGCGCGAGATAACGGCATTAATCTGACGCCCAGAGCGATACCCGTAGGAAGAAGCTTCGAACTTCGATTCCCACTCAGGCTCCAGAGCGCAACGTATTACGCCCTGAACAACGCGATCCTTAATAGTAGGAATACCAATTGGACGTTGCCTGCCATCCGGTCTAGAGATGTAGACACGTCGGACCGGGAAAGGGTCCCAATTCAAGACGCCCCCGTGAGGGCGGCTCTTTAACTCTCGAAAGAGTTTAAGCCTCTTGGCAGGAGTCAAGACCGTTACCCCGTCGATACCCGCAGTACGGGACTGGGTAACCTTTATGATGGAAAGAAGCAAATTCGCATCAGAGAAGATAAGTAGACGCTGTAACCCATGCAACTTTTTGTCCGAAACTTTATCGAATAAATTTCTATTGACGATGTTTTATAGGTCCGCTATCCTGCCCTCCCCCCTACGGGGGGAGAGCGGACCTACAGAAATTTCTTCGCGACTTTTTAAAGTTACCCGCACGACTACACCTGAAAATTCGATACCTCAAAGACTGGACCTCCTTGTGCACTTTTCTCCAAGAGATGTCGTGCCCCATATATAGGGGGCCTCCACCGTTTGTATCAGATAGCAAAGTATCTGGCATATCGCCCGGCAGACACATAATTGATGGTAAAGTATCAGGCGTGCTAGCTCGACTGCCTGATTTTACGCCAAAACCCACGAGGGAGGTGGAAACGGATCGGATTATGCTCGTTGTCCTAGAGCAGAGCCCCCCCTCCCCCCTACGGGGGGGGGGGGGGGGGGTCGGGGCCAAGCTCATGGTAGGACCACGTATTTTTCCGCCGACTCTATTTTTCACCGGAAATCCTACAGGAACAGTCATCGAACCTTCGCAATACGCCGTAAGCGCCTAGCTCCTGCTCGACACCACCCGTGCTCAGAAAACCGGAAAGAACCGGCCCGGACAAACCGGGAGACGCAAGGAAGTAACACGTTCCACACCACTTAGATACGACAGGACGAGAGATGCTACGTAACCAGCCCGGAGATGTTGTAGCCCCCCTCACGGGGGCCCGCCCCACCCGGAAGGCGGACCCAAACCTCATACCCATACACTCGAGAAAGCTGAAAAGCCAACCGATGACGTGGCCCACACAGTTGACGAGCCCACTAATAGCACTATGAACCCCGAAGGGGACCTGTCTAGCCCTAGCCGGAAGGGGCGGTGAGGCATATACTCCCAGACTGGCATTTAATCCCCGCTTGCGGGCGGACGCCTGCCTCACGGGTTGGCGGCCATCCTGGGTCGGGGGACCACAGGTTCGTTCCGAAGGGACGGAACGGGCGAACCATGTACGGCTTGGGGAGGCGCGACGACCGAAACGTATCTATAAGGGGCGGGCCCCGACCCGTGAGGGCGGACCGCCCCGAATATAAACGTAGGGAGGCGAGAAAACCCCCAAACGTACAAACCACTAAGAGGAGCGACTACGAAGCCGCACCAAGTCGCAGACTTCAGAACCCCCCTTTCTCAAAAGTCGAATATTTTCCCCCCGAAGGGGGGAAATATTCGACTTTTCTCGAAGAAAATTCTATACCGTAACAAAATTCCTATATAAAGGAATTCCCCCCCCCCTTCGGGGGGGAGGGATCGACGATGTTTTCGTGTACTCGCGACGATCCCCTTAGGGGATCGTCGCTCCCCCTCTTCGGGGGGGTAGGTTCGCGAGTAGAGTCGGAATTGGCGTATGCAGCGTCCCTCACGGGTTGGCGCACGTAAATTACGACGCCCCGTGAGGGGCGCCAATTCCGACTCTCCTCGCGAACCTACAAAAATCCGAGCGTCGGATTTTTGCGTCCGTCCGAGCGAATAGCCCCGCTATTCGCGAGGCTAGGTTCGCTCGGAGAGCTTCGCTCGCTGAGCGAACCTACAAAAATCCTAGCGCTTATTACGCTAAAGCGTAATAAGCGACCTTACCCGTGAGGGACGCTGGGGCGGCGCGTCCCTCACGGGTAAGCGACCTCGGGGGACCCGTGAGGGGGGCAGGAGACCCGTGAGGGGGACCTATAAAACATCGTCAATAGAAATTTATTCGAGAAAGATTTTCTCCCCGAAGGGGGGAAAACTTCGACTTTGAGTTTTCGTATCTTTAGGTGCTGTCGTTCTGGCGATCTTAATAGATTGATCGTCCAGTTTGCGCGTCCCCCGCCCCTGGCGGGACGGGGCGTGATCCTTATGCGCTGTGAGGTGCTTGTAAGGTTCTAACGGCGGGGATGGTCCCGTAAGGGGCCCCCCTACCCAATACATCTATTTACAAGGTAATGCTAAGAATTGAGAATGGACATCCTGCCAGTAAGAGGTTTAATCCCTCTAACTAGTATAAACACACGTAACATAGTTCTTTCGTTATAAGAAAGAACTTTTCCATTAATGTAAAATCCTAGCCATGTAAGACCCGTGTAAGATTGTTTTAGTGGCTGGCCGATGCAAAATTTAAGTAAGTCGAAGTTTTTAATATCTTCGATATCCCCCCTATATATATAAGGGGGGATACTCTGTAGGTCCCCCTCCCATATATATGGGAGGGGGACCTACATAAAATTATATTGACGATGTTTTCGTAGAAAACATCGTAGAACCCTTGATAGTTGTTTAATCAATAAAACACAAGGTATCCCCCTTATATCCGCGGGGGATACCTTTTCTATTAAAAACTTCGAGTTTTAAATTACTTTGATACTTGATATAGACATCTAAGTATATGCCTATATCAAGTATCATTATATGTATCTATCTATTAAAGAGTTTAAATAGATTGTACTTATACCCAATAAATTACGTAACTAAGGGTTACACCGACTAAGCGTGTGTTTTATATATATATATTTTTTTATATGTAAATATTATAGTTAATAAACTATATGGTGGACCAATTGCATATTGAATTGGCTTTAAAGAGTTTAAAAGATAAGTATCTATAGTCTACTTAAATATTTAAGTAGAAGTATAGTTAGTCTTTATAACTATACTATTAATAAAATAGGTGTTTAGATAATGCTCGTCGGTTAAGTAGAGTACTTTACTCTAAGTACTTGTCCTCTGCGACGTAGGCGCGCGTGCTTATTTAAGCTCAAGTTTTTTACAATTGAAACATTGGCCCCCCTCACGGGGCTAGCAATACGAGTGGGGCTATTGCTCGCTAGTGGATTATACTCTAAAGTACGCTAGTAAGAATTAGAATTGAATTGACACGCCCTGTAGGACTTGAACCCACGACATCAGGTTTTGGAAACCTGCGTTCTACCGACTGAACTAAGGACGTTATGTTACTATATCATAGTAGTGTTACTGTAACATTTTATATATAGTAATGTAAAATGTCAATCAAAGTTCAATTATCAATTAATTGAACTGCTTTATAAAATAGAAAGCAATAATGTATAACCTTAAAGGCCATAAAGCGAATAAGCTTTAATTGGCTTATTTTAGTGGATTCAACCTCTTTGATTTTATTTAAACTAAAAAAATTATATAGAATTGACTTCCCCCCCTTATATCCGCGGGGGGGAAAAACTCGTACTCGCGAATAGCCACGCAGCGCTTGCTCGAAGGGACCCGTGAGGGTCGCGTGAGGCGCGACCCTCACGGGTCCCTTCGAGTGCGAGCGAACGATCCCCTTAGGGGATCGTCGCTCCCCCCCTTCGGGGGGGTAGGTTCGCTCGCAGAGTCGGAATTGGGTCGGACCCGTCCGCCGGCGTCCCCCGCCCCTGGCGGGACGGGTTGGCGGACGCCAATTACGACGCCCCGTCCCGCCAGGGGCGGGGGACGCCACCCTCACGGGTCCGACTCTCCGAGCGAACCTAGCCTCGCGAATAGCGGGGCTATTCGCTCGGACGGACGCAAAAATCCGACGGAGGACGCGTCCCTGACGGGTTTGCCCCGTGAGGGACGCAAACCCGTCCCGCCAGGGGCGGGGGACGCGCTCGTAATTGGCGTCCCCCGCCCCTGGCGGGACGGGGCGTCTCCCCCGCCCCTGGCGGGACGGGTCCGACCCAATTCCGACTCTACGAGCGAACCTACCCCCCTATATATATAAGGGGGGGAGCGACGATCCCCTATATATATAAGGGGATCGTTCGCTCGTACGAGAAAAGTCGAATATTTTCTCCCCCGCGGATATAAGGGGGAAAAAAATTCGACTTTTGTTCCTTCATTGTTCTTTTTTATGATAATAAGATCGCGAGCTTTAGTGTTAGGGTTATTTATGAACGGAAGGTAATTTTTTTTACCTATACGAAGGTATCCGAGATGCAAGAAAGAACAATAAGACTCTGGGTTTAAATGTTTTAAGACTATTTATTGTTTTGCTTGTTTGCTTACGTCATTTATGGGTATACGTGTCCTTCGTAGACCAATAAACATGTCGATAGCGCCCCTCACGGGGCGTGTCGCAGCTCCCCCGCCCCCGGCGGACACGGGCCCTCCGTGAGGGGGACCAACAGAAACAACTATTAAGCAGGAGGTGTGAACCGCCTACACAAAAAACCAAACCTTTTATTAACACTTTTATTAAGAACCTAAAGTAATATATTAATCGCATTTGTGCTTAGCTCACCCTCCCATATATAGGGGGGCCCGCAAACTCTATTGTTGAATTGAATAACTAATAAAGTAGTGTTAGAGTTTTAACCGAATGAAAAAAGTAGTTTACTATAATTGTTTTTATTCGTTTTATAGACCATATATATCATAAGTCCCAAATTTATAAGTTTGGAACTTATAATATATATGTAAAAATGAATGAATCAAAATTGATAACAATACGTTATTAAACCTAATAAGAAGAAATGAGGTAGCGTTCTAAACCCTCCAGACTTGGTCTGTATTGTATACATTTATTCAATAATAGCATGATAAGTAGCAACTGTAGCTGGTGATGAACGATTTAAATGACGGAAAATTAAATATTTGAATAAAACGTCTAATAAAACAGGAAGTGTTGCAACCAATAAAAAAATACCAGTTTGACTTTCAGGTAAACCATAATGGTTAAAAAATAACTCAAAAAACAATTCCCATAAGTTTGATGAGTGATAACCTACTAATAAATCTGTAACTAAAAGAATTAGAAGCGATTTTTTACTATCATCTAATCCAAAAAAGACTTCTAATAAAAAAGATTGAGTTATATTGATTTGAATTTCAAGAACATATAATAAATAAAATAAAGTGACTAATGAAACTACATCTCCAAAAAAATTAGTTATTGCTTCCACACTTTGATCATTATATCGTTGCGCCAATTCTATTGTTTTTTCTTGGTAACGTTGTTGAATATTTTTATCTGCTTCAATAGTTTGATAGACTAATAATGAAGTTTTAGAGGTCTGTGTATCCGTTTTGGATGTAATTGTGTCACGATTCTTTACCCCTTGCTTATTAGACAAATCCAAATCTAGCGATCTTGAAGCCAACCCTACAAGGGATTGTGGGTAAGACGATTCTTGGGAGGCATCAACTAAAGAGCCTCGCGAGTCAAGTACGTGTGTAGATATATTACTAGTAGTTGTCTTTTTAGTTTTGCTAGGATCAGCTGATCCGTCCAAGTCCGATATTACCACAGCAGCCTTATTTTCGGGGTGAAACCCGCCTCCTTTTACTTTCCCCAAAGGTAGAGACTCAGTTTCAGAACTGTGTGCTGTCTGCTTTTTTAGAGGTGTGGATTGGTCGGATTTGTCGTACGGAGCGGTTCGCTGAGTAGGTATTTGAGTAGGCAAATTATTAGCGTCTAATTGGCGTGCGCCAATTAGGCTATCTCCGCTGACGCTTAGCACACGGCCTTCATTTAATGGGGCCGTGCTAAACAAATCCGCGCGCCCCTCACGGGTTGACGCACGCCCAGGATCCCCCCCGACGGGGGGGAGAAAAGGAGAAGACTTAGTATGTTCTCCGATTTCTGGCTGACTTATCGACTTTGGATAAATTAATGACTCAAAATATAATTTTTCTTCGAAGTCCTTCAATTCAGCAAATGCATGCTTTTGCTGATATGAATTTAGAAATATTTCAGTTTGTTTTGTATTCCAAAAATATTCGGTTAATGGTCTTACAACATAGGATTTGGCTAAAAAATTCACAATAAAAGGTACAAAAAATAGAATGAAAAGACATTTTAAGGTTGTTAAAAATAAATAACGATAAAACCTATATTCTTGTATAACTAAATTTTCTACATCTGAAAAAACTTGTTTTAGAAATCGATCTAATACACGACTAAATGAACGAGGAAATAATCCTATTTCTTCATAAGTAATCGAAACTACTTCTTGTTTAGGTGCCGCCTTCCCCCCCCAGGGGGGAGACGTCGTAGGTAAACGTGATAAACTATTTTGTTTTGTATTATTACTCAAATTTAAACCTAATGTATACTCTGTTGTACTTCTTTTTGTCCTTTTTAATAGAGATGAAGAAGTTGTAGATAAATTAGATTTGGGTAACGTTAAAAAGTTGTCACGCGCGCTTTTTTGTATCATTTTAGTATGTTTTTTTTTTCATTTAATATATTTTTATAATTCATTTTTTGTCTAGCGGCCCCCTATATATAGGAGGGGCCCCCTTTCTATATATTCTATATATAAGGGGCCCCTCCTATATATAGGGGGCCGGGCTTCACACTAAAGTTAATAACCTTTCTATCATTATATAAATCTCTAACTATTTAGAGATTTAAAGATATCTAAAATAGGTGTGTATTTTGTAAAATACACACCTATTTTAGATATCTTTAATAAGTATGACGTATTTTTTAATCTAAACCTTTACCAGGATTACGTGATGGATCATTTGATAAGAATCCAAAGATAAATAATCCTACGAAGAAAGTTACAACAGTATAAACAAAGATTTTTAATGTTAACATGTGTCTTATGTGTATGTTTTTTTTTTTAGCTGTAAATATACAAAGTATAATCAATTTTTATTTCTACTGAATAGAGAAAACTTATATTTTTTAAGTTTAAAGTCTATACGTAGTTCGTTTTATCAAAAATTTGTCATTACTTAAATAACCACTCTTTTTTCTAAAAAAAAAATTTGCTCCGAAGCGCCCCGTCGGATTTTAAACGTAAAATCCAACTTCGTAAAGTCGCCTCCCCCGCCCCTGGCGGGCCCCCTATATATATAAGGGGGGGGTCAAAATCTTAGATTGTATCGAATAAAATTATATATAATTTTATTCGATACAACTCGTACTCGCTAATAGTGCGAAGCGTTAGGTCGCTTCCCCCGCCCCTGGCGGGACGGGTACGGAGCGCCCCTCACGGGGCGTAGGAATTGTCCGCCTCCCCCTGCGGGGGGGGGCGGACAATTCCTAGCGCTTCCCTGACGGGTTGGGTCGGATTTAGCCGCCCTCCCCCCTACGGGGGGGGGGCGGCTAAATCCGACCCAATTCCGACTCCCCCCAAAGGGGGAGCGAACCTACCCCCCGAAGGGGGGGAGCGCCGATCTCCCAAAGCGAAGTTTTCCGAAGGGAAAATCTTCGAGTTGTAGGTCCGCTCTCCCCCCTACGGGGGGAGAGCCGAACTAAAGAAAATTATATATGTCCGCGTTTTTCGACGAAAAACGCGGAGATCTCGAAGAAAATCGAAGATTTTCTTCGATATAATTTTCTTTAGGTCCGCTCTCCCCCCGTAGGGGGGTCGAGGTCGCTTATTACGCTAAAGCGTAATAAGCGCTAGGATTTTTGCGTCCGTCCGAGCGAATAGCCCCGCTATTCGCGAGGCTAGGTTCGCTCGGAGAGTCGGACCCGTGAGGGTGGCGTATGCGTCGTAATTGGCGTGCGCCAATTACGCCGGCGGATTTGGCCCCCGTGAGGGAGGCCAAATCCGACCCAATTCCGAGCGCATAAATTGCGTCCCTCACGGGGCAATTTATGCGACCTTCGTCGGATTTTTGCGAACGCAAAAATCCTAGCGCTTATTACGCTTTAGCGTCCCTCACGGGTAAGCGACCTCGCTGAGCGAACCTACAAAAATCCGACGGAGGTCGCATAAATTGCGTCCCTCCCCCCGTAGGGGGGGGGGCAATTTATGCGCTCGGAATTGGGTCGGATTTGGCCTCCCTCACGGGGGCCAAATCCGCCGGCGTAATTGGCGCACGCCAATTACGACGCATACGCCACCCTCACGGGTCCGACTCTACGAGCGAACCTACCCCCCCGAAGGGGGGGAGCGACGATCCCCTAAGGGGATCGTTCGCTCGTACGAGAAAAGGGGGGTCGAAGATCTGCGAGTTGTAGGTCCGCTCTCCCCCCGTAGGGGGGTCCCCGTGAGGGGGTCGCTTACCCGTGAGGGACGCTTAAAGCGTCCCTCACGGGTAAGGTCGCTTACCCGTGAGGGACGCTAAAGCGTCCCTCACGGGTAAGGTCGCTTACCCGTGAGGGACGCTTTAGCGTCCCTCACGGGTAAGCGCTCGGATTTTTGCGTCCGTCCGAGCTAATAGCCCCGCTATTCGCGAGGCTAGGTTCGCTCGGAGAGTCGGAATTGGCGCCCCTCACGGGGCCAATTCCGACTCTCCGAGCGAACCTACCCCCCCCGAAGGGGGGGAGCGACGATCCCCTATATATATAAGGGGATCGTTCGCTCGCACTCGAAGGGACCCGTGAGGGTCGCGTCAGGCGCGACCCTCACGGGTCCCTTCGACAAGCGCTCCGGGGCTATTAGCTCGGACTACGCAGAGATCCTCCCCCCCATATTTATGGGGGGGGATATCGAAGATATTTAAAACTATCCCCCCCCATAAATATGGGGGGGGACGGACTAGCCCCGTGAGGGGTCCGCTAGTAATGAATTTATTCGATAAAGGGCGCGACGCAAGGTACTCCCTCCCCCCCCAAAGGGGGGGAGGGAGTACCTTAGCACTTATTAAGGAGCGCCCCTCACGGGGTGTAGGATTTGTCAAACGACAAATTCGAAAGTCTCCCTCCTTAATAGGATTCCACCACTTAGCGCTCCAAGTCAAATGAATTAACTTGCTTTAAATTCTGTAAGATATTCTGTAAGAGCTTTTTGTAAAATACCTTCAGCTTCAGGTGTAAATGTTTTTGTTTCATTAATAATTGTTTCAAATTGTTTATGATTTGACGCAACATAGTTACGAAGACCTGCTAAGAAAGGTACTACTTTTTCAACTGGTAAAGTATCTAAATAGCCTTTTGTACCTGTATAGATACTAGTAACCATTTCAGTTAATGAAAAAGGTGTACTTTGTGGTTGTTTTAAAATTTCACGCAGACGGTAACCACGCGCTAATTGGTTTTGTGTAGCTTGATCTAAATCAGAAGCAAATTGTGAGAAAGCTTCTAATTCACTAAATTGTGCTAACGCTAATTTTAAAGAACCTGCTACTTGTTTCATGGCTTTAGGTTGAGCAGCTGAACCTACACGAGATACTGAAATACCTACGTTAATAGCCGGACGTAAACCAGAGTTGAATAAACTAGCAGATAAGAAGATTTGACCATCAGTAATTGAAATAACGTTTGTTGGAATATAAGCTGATACATCTCCTTCTTGTGTTTCAACAATAGGTAATGCTGTCATACTACCTTCACCTAAAGCTGTGCTTAATTTAGCGGCACGTTCTAAAAGACGAGAGTGAAGATAGAAAACGTCCCCAGGGTAAGCCTCACGACCAGGTGGACGACGTAATAATAACGACATTTCACGGTAAGCTTGTGCTTGTTTTGATAAATCATCATATACCGCTAAAGTTGGACGACCTGTATACATGAAATACTCCGCTAAAGTAGCACCAGTGTAAGGTGCTAAGTATTGCAGAGTAGCTGGTTCATTTGCTGTTGACATAACAATAATTGTATATTCTAAAGCACCACGCTCTTTTAATGTATTTAATACTTGAGCAACTGAAGACGCTTTTTGTCCAATAGCTACATAAACACAGATTACACCTTTACCTTTTTGGTTTAAGATAGTATCAACAGCAATCGCTGTTTTACCTGTTTGACGGTCACCAATAATAAGCTCACGTTGACCACGACCTACAGGAATCATTGAATCAATAGAAACGATTCCTGTTTGTAAAGGTTCATATACTGAACGACGTGATACGATACCGGGTGCTAGAGATTCAATTGCACGTGTATCAGTTGTATTAATAGGACCTTTACCATCTACCGGTTGTGCTAATGAATTAACTACACGTCCTAAGTAAGCTTCACCTACTGGAATTTCAGCAATACGACCTGTACAACGTACACGGCTACCTTCTGTAATTTTTAAACCATCACCTAATAATACACCACCAACGTTATTAGCTTCTAGGTTTAAGGCAATACCTAATGTACCATCTTCAAATTCTAATAATTCACCTGACATTACTCGCTCTAATCCATAGATACGAGCAATACCGTCACCTACTTGGAAAACGATACCAAAATCCACCATTTTAACTTCTGGTGTATATTCTTCAATTAAATCTTTAATAAGATTACTTAATTCTTCAGGTGTGCGCATTGCCATAAAAAAAAAAATGAATCGTAAGGGAAATGATATAAACAAATATCAAAAAAGAATGCGTCTTCGTGAGGTAAACTAGTAAACCTCCCCAAATAAGGAAGAGGCTTGTCGAAGGGACCCGTGAGGGACGCGCCCCCCTCACGGGGAGGGAGGCGCGTCCCTCACGGGTCCCTTCGAGAACTCGCAGATCTTCGAGGACGGCCCCCTCCTCTTTAGGAGGAGGGGGCCGTCCTCGAAGATCTGCGACTTGTCGAAGGGACCCGTGAGGGGAACTCGCAGATCTTCGACCCCCCTTTTTAGAAAAGGGGGTTCGAAGTCTGCGACTTGTCGAAGGGACCCGTGAGGGTCGCGTCATGCGCTTAAATACTCAGGACGGCCCTATATATATATAGGGCCGTCCTGGAAGTGGAAGCAACTCGCAGATCTTGAACCGCCTTATATATACGTCAAAAGGGGGTTCGTCACACGCTAAAGCTAATCTCTAATTCTATTTTTCTATTTGTTGTTTTTTTAGTAACCCTTAATAAAAGTTATTATTCATTCCCTTATATACGAACTTTTCATTTCAATTTTTCAATTAAGGACCTATTTAGTTATAAATAAAACTTAATTATTAAGTTATTCTATTAATATAAATCTATCTCTTAATAGATAAAAAAATAAGAAAAGAAATCCCTATAAATTTGAAATAACTCAGTAATTTGATTAACAAAAAGTCGAATTTTTTCCCCCTTCGGGGATAAAATATTCGAGTTTTAAATATCGAATCGTCCGACCCCCCCGCAGGGGGGAGAGGGACGATTCGATTTAAAGGATCCTAGTCGGATTTTTGCGTACGTCCGAGCGAATAGCGGGGCTATTCGCTCGGACGGATGCAAAAATCCTAGCGCTTATTACGCTAAAGCGTAATAAGCGACCCCCTCACGGGGCGGGATATGGGCAGGAGAGCGAACCTACAAAAATCCTAGTGTCGGATTTTTGCGTTCGCAAAAATCCGAGCGCTTATTACGCTTTAGTGCGAAGGTCGCATATTACGCTGAAGCGTAATCTGCGCTAGGATTTGTCCACGGACAAATCCGACTTCAGCGTAGGTCGCATAATTTGCCCCGTGAGGGACGCAAATTATGCGCTAGGAATTCGCGATCGCGATCGCGAATTCCGACTGAGCGCTTCGCAGAGCGCAAGTCGCAGACTTCGAACCCCCTTTTGGGAAAGGGGGTTCGAAGATCTGCGAGTTGCTCGAAGGGATTTACGCGCCTGACGCGTAAATCCCTTCGACAAGCGCTCCGTAATAAGCGACCTTATTACGCTAAAGCGTAATAAGCGACCCCCTCACGGGGCGGGATATGGGCAGGAGAGCGAACCTAAAAAAATCCGACGGAGGACGCGTCCCCCGCCCCTGGCGGAGGACGCGTCCCCCGCCCCTGGCGGAGGACGCGTCCCCCGCCCCTGGCGGAGGACGCGTCCCCCGCCCCTGGCGGGGGACGCGCTCGGAATTGGCGTATGCGTCGTAATTGGCCCCGTGAGGGGCGCCAACCCGTGAGGGACGCCGGCGGATTTGGCCTACGGCCAAATCCGACCCAATTCCGACTCTACGAGCGAACCTACCCCCCCGAAGGGACCCCCCCGAAGGGGGGGAGCGACGATCCCCTAAGGGGATCGTTCGCTCGTACTCGAATAAAATTCTATACCGTAACAAAATTCCTATATAGGAATTTTCCCCCCCCCCCTTCGGGGGGGAGGGATCGACGATGTTTTCGTATAAAACATCGTCAATAGAATTTTATTCGATAAAAGAATAGATTTTAGGTTTGCCGTGTTTAATTTTTGAAGCAAAACTAAACCCGGCAAAAGTGAAATGTTCCGCAGGGATACGACGAATGATAGACTTTTCTCTGTTAAGTTCCATTCCTCTAGGCGCAAGAAATTCCTCCGCCGCCTTGAAAGCTAAATCTACGGCCGCTTCGGTGTTGCACAACACAATGATGAAGGAAGTCATCAGCAAATCGGGCTAGATAAGACCAGCCCTCATATTTATCCTTCCTATAGTAATCCATAGTTGTGACTTTGTGACCCAAAGGTTGGCATCTCCAACCGGCGCAGTTCTTTTCTACCGTGATCTGTCAGGCACAATCCTAAATGGGATCTGTCGGCATAAGAACCTATATCTGTTCCATAGGATTGAATAATATAGCTAATCGCGCGATTATTGGCGTTTGGTGTACTACAGAATAGAGGTTCATGTTTGTACGAGAAGACATACATAGGGAGGGAATACCCTTCGGAGCGTCACGCTTTATAGCGTTAAGGCTGCGAAGATTTGGCTTGTCCACCGAGGCGGCGATACGTCCAGTGATATGCGTAGGTCCGATCTCCCCCCGTAGGGGGGTCGAGGTCGCTTACCCGTGAGGGACGCTAAAGCGTCCCTCACGGGTAAGGTCGCTTATTACGCTAAAGCGTAATAAGCGCTCGGATTTTTGCGTCCCTAACGGGGCAAAAATCCGACACTAGGATTTTTGCGTCCGTCCGAGCGAATAGCCCCGCTATTCGCGAGGCTATATTCGCTCGGAGAGACGGAATTGGCGCATGCGTCGTAATTGGCGCCCCTCCCCCTACGGGGGGGGGCCAATTACGACGCCCCGTCCCGCCAGGGGCGGGGGACGCCACCCTCACGGGTCCGACTCTACGAGCGAACCTACCCCCCCGAAGGGGGGGAGCGACGATCCCCTAAGGGGATCGTTCGCTCGTACTTGAATCCCGTTCATGACCATATTGCAGATACACGGATAAATAGGACCGCCCTGAGGCACCCCTGTTGTGTCGTAGAAACCTCCTGCGATGTCGTCGGCAAGGACATAACCGCAAGTAAGCCACTGTTGCATGATGTGGTGGGGAACGATATCGACCGTCTCCTCTCCGAACTTAACGGAAGCCACGTTGTCAAGGATGTAATGATGACTAATTCTGTCAAAACACTGCTTGACGTCGAACTCAATCGCAAATTTAGGGGGGCCAAACCCCTTTCTAGTCCAAAAAGTCGCGAAGAAATTTCTGTAGGTCCCCCTCACGGGTCTCCAGCCCTCCCCCCGTAGGGGGGTCCCCGTGAGGGGGTCGCTTACCCGTGAGGGACGCTAAAGCGTAATAAGGTCGCTTACCCGTGAGGGACGCTTTAGCGTCCCTCACGGGTAAGCGACCCCCTCACGGGGCGGGACCCGTCAGGGGGGCAGGAGAGCGAACCTACAAAAATCCGACACGACGTCAAGAAAGAAACGATACAAATGTTGTACAGCGCGATCAATATATGTAGGAACATAAATAGGGCGGAGGCCCCCTTTAGCTTTAGGAATCAGAGTTCGCTTCAGTGGTGAATATTTGTAACGTCTAGGGGCTTTGACTATTTGCCAAAGTTGTTGGACCAATTGAGCATAGTCCTTGACGGTCCTAGGTCTCTTTTTATCTGACAGACCACGATATTTCGCACCTTTTTTCGAGATTGTCATATATACTGCGGGGGCACGAGCTGATTCAGAGCGAGCGTATCGTCTGATCAGAGTGCTAGCTAAACGCTATTTTCCCTTACGTAGCACCGTAGCACCGTTGCACCGTTGCAACGTCAGTTTGTGCGGCAAGAACATCACGTCTAAGATCTTGCACGCCCTTACCATTGTAAGTGAATCTTTCCCTAGGCTCACGCTTCTTCTTGCGTGAGAATTTAAGTTTTGGATTTTTGGACTTCTGTTTTAGCTGCCACTTTTTGTAACCAGACTTCATAAAACTGGAACCCTCCTAAGAACGTCGTTTACCACGACGTTTTGTGTTTTTACCAGGACGATGAGCCGCTTCAAGGAACGGGTCGCCGCCGGTATCACGAGGGAGTTCCGCTTTAGGAGCGGGTAGACGTCGGATGAATTGTTCACCAAAAAGATTTTCCATAGGTACTTGGTTTAATTCATGTCGAAGAAAATCCTATATTTATAGGATTTTCTTCGAGATCTCTAGGTCCGCTCTCCCCCCGTAGGGGGGTCGAGGTCGCTTACCCGTGAGGGACGCTAAAGCGTAATAAGCGCTAGGATTTTTGCGTCCGTCCGAGCGAATAGCCCCGCTATTCGCGAGGCTAGATTCGCTCGGAGAGCTTCGCTCGCTGAGCGAACCTACAAAAATCCGACGGAGGACGCGTCCCTCACGGGTTTGCGTACGCAAATTACGCGCTCGGAATTGGGTCGGATTTGGCCTACGGCCAAATCCGCCGGCGTAATTGGCGCACGCCAATTACGACGCATACGCCAATTCCGACTCTACGAGCGAACCTACCCCCCCGAAGGGGGGGAGCGACGATCCCCTAAGGGGATCGTTCGCTCGTACGCGTTTTTCCTATATATAGGAAAAACGCGGACATGTTTGCTAACGCGGATACCGTCAGCGTATAGAAGAGGATCCCCGGTACTAGGAATAATTTCGCCAACAATTGCCGACGCACAAAGGTCAACAAAACTGAGTTCTTGACCTTGTGTTTCTCCTTTTGTCCACGCTAATTCGTGGACTTCATCAATTAAGTTTACACCAATTGATGAACAAAGAGAATGAACCAAGCCACAGAACGTCGAGAAATCCAAGTTGTTAATGGACGCACCGTTAACAACATTACCTGGAGAGAAAACGGATTCGCTCTGCCAAATACCACGTATTTGGGCAGCAAAACCGCGCAGACAGATGATGGCATCATCATCCGTAGGAATTTGATAAGGTAATAGGATTTTCTTTGGACCACTATAGTTATTTACCTCATCAAGGAGGTCTACTAGGAAGTTACGACGTTCTTCTTGTGGGAGTTTGGCGTAAGTGGGAGCATAGTAAAAAGCCATTCTAAAAATAGCGATCCCATGAAGGAAGTCACGTACGTATGAATTACGCGTAAGCATACGCCCCGCGATAAATTTGTTAGAGGGAAGTCCTAAAAAAAAGGACGTCCTTCTTATCCATTAATTGTGTGGACGCAATTGACGACAACTGCGCCCTCCACACAATTAGGAAACTAATAATTAATACGCATAAGCCTGGCGCGTTAACAAAGGAAGACACGTATTTCAGTGCCTGGATGTTGATGTCGCCAAGAAAAACAACACGACCCTTTATATATTTATAGATTTATATATTAGAACGCGGAACGGATTCATATACCGATTGTGAAATTTCCGGTATATTTTCACCGTTTGGGTCTCCGACATCCGGTGATGAAGGAGATTATTCAGGTTTTGCAGCAGTATCACCAGTTTGAGATTCACCACTAGACGAAGAGGGTTGCACCTCAGAGGGTGCAGGACCTTCCGCAGGAGGTGAGCCAGAAGCTGGGACTAAAGCTTCTTTGGTATCAGCAGTAGAAGATGCTTCACCAATAGCTCCGGTTACATGTCCGCGTTTTTCCTATATATAGGAAAAACGCGGAGATCTCGAAGAAAATCCTATAAATATAGGATTTTCTTCGACATGAGAAATTCCCTCTGGAGGGATCTGTACAGCATCGGGTGCTGGACTACTGCTGCCGACCTTTCCCTTTTTAGGGGGAGGAGGTGAGGCTGAAGAAGAAGACCCTTTCTTTGCAAAAACGTTATAACCACCAATGTTAATAATAGAACTCATAATTAAAATTGAAAAATATTTATGTCCGCGTTTTTCCTATATATAGGAAAAACGCGGAGATCTCGAAGAAAATCCTATATTTATAGGATTTTCTTCGATATGTAAAAATATTTCGTTTAGCAATAAGCTAGTTGACCACAGTGGAAACGAAAGCAGGGGCAAATAGTATTAGAGCAAAATGCGTGAGACCAATTTAAACGAAGTGGTGTGGGCAATTTGCTACGCATAAAATCCAAAAACAGAAGGTAGAGCGCTGTTGGGACAGATTAAAATATAAGGGAAAAGTTGTGCAAAGTCCGAAGGCGACGGATGCAGCTCCGCTCAGTCTTATAGAAGACTCAGCCTCAAGGCTTATTCGCACAAATAACCCGTCCCGCAAGGGGCGGGGGAGACGCAACAAAGTTTCAAACAGCTGATTCTGACTGTTTTTGGGGATCGGATTAAGTCAGCTACCATTACTGGCGTTATGGTGCGTATCCTAAGATATAGCCCGAGGCTCTAAATTAGGGGAACTGGGACAAAACCCAGACAGCAACATCCTACAGAGTTCGGTACAAAACCGCTCCGACCCGGCGCCCTCACGGGTCCCGGGGGCATCTGCTTCTTATCATGTCACTCGTCCTCCCTACATGCCTACATGTAGGGGTCGGACGTTTTGCAGCTTGCGTTTCTTGTTTTATCTCATCCTGATTTGAACAGAATGAGATAAAAAAATAACCTTTCCCTTTAAGGGAAAGGTTATTAACCTATACAGTAAAGTATAAGAAAATCCCAAAAATCCTAGATTTCCCCCTCGTAGGGGGGAAATCTAGGATTTTTATTGCATAAAATTATATTTAATTTAAGCAATAAAAGGGATAAAATTAACCGTTAACTGAAGGCGCTTCTACAGACGCTAAGTCTAATGGGAAGTTGTGAGCATTACGCTCGTGCATAACTTCCATACCTAAGTTAGCACGGTTGATGATGTCAGCCCAAGTGTTTAATACACGACCGTTTGAATCTACAACTGATTGGTTGAAGTTGACAATGTTATCCTCCCTTTCGAAGAGGCATTGGACTATATAATCAGCTCTTTTATCGAAGATAAATTCTCTATAATTTTATTTAGGTCCCCCTCCCCCCTTATATATATAGGGGGGGGTCCCATATATATGGGATATGGGAGGTCGCTTACCCCCCCTTCGGGGAGGGACGCTAAAGCGTCCCCCGCCCCTGGCGGGACGGGTAAGGTCGCTTCCCCCGCCCCTGGCGGGACGGGTACAGAGCGCCCCTCACGGGGTCGCAGACTTCAGAACCCCCTTTCGCAAAAGTCGAATTTTTCCCCCCCCTTATCTCCGCGGGGGGAAAAATTCGACTTTTCTCGTACGAGCGAACCTACCCCCCCTTATATATATAGGGGGGGAGCGACGTTCCCCTATATATATAAGGGGATCGTGCGCTCGTACGAGAAAAGGGGGGTCGCCCCTATATATAGGAGGGGCGCTCCGAGTCAATTAGCGAGTTCGAGAAAACTCGAATTTTTTCTCCCCCGCGTATATCCTGATATAAGGGGGAAAATATTCGACTTTTTATAAACCTCAATAAAAGGTCTTATTTATCAATAAATAAATTTTGAGCTGCCGGGCGCTGAATGGTGGCTTATTGGTGAGGTCCATCACCACCTAGTCTCTGAGCCTTCCATAAACATATTTAGGTTAGTTAGTCTAAATACCCCGTTTATGGCTTGGCTGCGAGTTGTCATAGCTAAAAAGAAATAAAATTGTTTAATCAATAGTAATATTAACTCCTAAAATACGCCAATTTTTATAACTAAATACTCTTTTCTGAGTTTTTTTATCAATATGACCTGTTAAAATTCGTGTTAAAGCAGTTACAGCAGAGTCTTTTTCTTTATGTTGACAAAGAGTCCAGCTTTCTCTAAAGCTTTCCATTTGTGTGTCATCCATTCATTTGTTTACAACATCCACTATACTAGTGCACTCAAAGGGTCCTATTTTTACTAAACTGTTTGACGTAGGATTAGACAAATCAAAACCTCTTTCTAAAGCAGCCAAGACAAAACGATTACGTGCATAACATGCGCGTTGTTTTTTAGGACGTCGCGCTAGTTCACTTTGTACTTGAGGGTTAAAGAAATCGCTTTTATTCTTTTTTCTTGTTTCTAGAGCTATCCTATGAATCGTTTCCCAGCCTAAATGAAATTGACCACGTATCATTTGACTAGCACCAAGATCAGCTGCTTTATTATAATGTTCATAAAGGAATTCATGAGCTGTTGCATGTTCTTCAATTGTTAATCTTATTAGATTCCACGAAGAATCAGGGCCATTTAGATGGCATGGTATAATATGATGTTTTTGAGTTATAAGAGAAATTTTAGTTAAACTTTGGAGATCACGATCTAATTTAGAGAGAATAAATACGGAATACGAATTGTTCTCATTTTTTCATAAATCTACCAGCTGTTCGAAATTATTAATGTTTTGTGTATTTATAAGCATATTTTTTAAGTTTTCTTTTTTCTTTTTTATCTATTTTTTCTCTTTTTTTAGCCTTAGATTTCTCGCAATTCACCCGGTTGGCTAATGTTCTATATAACATTAGGGTCTCTGTCGTTAGACGAAACCGTTAAGGTTGAAAGCCATAGTTGAGATACCTAATGAAGTTAACCAGATACAAGCAACTGGCCATACTGCAAGGAAGAAGTGTAATGAACGAGAGTTGTTGAAAGCAATTATGTTAAGGTTAACAATTTGAAAACAATTTATCAGAAAACTGCAAGGGGGACGGCCCTATATATATATAGGGCCTATAAAAACTTTCGAGTTTTTGTTTTTGATTAAAAAATTTTATTCCAATTCAAGGTAATATTTTTCGGAGTCATTTAAAAAAGCAATTGTGCACTCAAAAAAATGAACCAAAAATTCAGTAGGATAAAGATGATTAAATTGTCTGATAAAACGTTCACGCAATGAATTAGATTCTTCTTTATTTAAATATTCATTTTGTATAAAATGAAAAAGATTAGAAGCTATATCAATATCAAATTTTAATTCTCCAAAATTAGGAAGACTTAATTCTTTTATCGACCAACCAGATCTCCTTTTTTTATCGCCACGTAATACTTGCGAAAAAACATGAAATTGGTTTCGAGGTAATCCTGTGGGTCGAGATTTGTTTAAATTTTCAACAAGATAAGATACAGTATAAAATTCAAAGGAACGCGGTAATATAATATCTGTTTCAAAATTAGAGATGTGAGACCAAGTCATATGTAAAGTAGTTACAAAACGAGTAAAAGGATTGACTCGTTTAAAACTGTTTTTACGCTGACTTGCGAGGCCTGCAACCGATCCTGAAGCTCTTTGCGCGTTAGAAACTTGCTGTTGAGATGGCGTATGCCCTCGTTGCAAAGGTCTACCCACAGGTTGATCACCCAAAACTTCGCGTTGGCGATTTAAACGACTTTGATTAGCTTCATCAATTTCACTTCCTGTACGTAATGAATTATTAACCCCATTAATATCATTATTGTTTTTGCTAGTAACAAATCGCAATAGATGTGCAATACCATGAAAATAAATATCTAATGTTACACGATTACTGATATCGTTTGAGCCATTTTCGAATCGTGGTTCAATATGGTGTACTTGAATAAATTTTTTTGTGTTTTGCCGACGAATAAATTCACCTCGCAATTCTTTTTCTCTTAAGAATTCATTACAAAAAAGTGAATAAATTCTATTTAAAGTTTCGTTTGTTAACGACAACCATAAGTTTTGTAAAGAGCTTTCATTGAAAGAATTGATAAAATTAGCGGTTAAAACAGAAGTTATAATTCTTTCTTCTTTTTTATATGTTATTTCTATTTCTTTCGAAATAAGCCAGTCAAAAAAAGAAACTAAAGGAGATAACAAAAGCATATTTATTTTTAAATACGTTTCATTTTTTTTTGAATTTAACAATTCAAAATAAGCGTCAATTACAACTTTACCTAATTTATTAGAGTTATTAATACTATTTTGTTCAGAATTATCTCTATTGAAGACTCTTAGAATTGAGAAATTTAAATATTTTAATCTAGAATTTGTTGAATACTTTCAACTTGCAATTTGTATTTGTTAACCTACTTCTTTTAAAAAAAGAAGGCTTCTGATTTATCAGAAGTTCAGACTATATTATCATTTATTATAAAATGTTTAGCGTGTAGTCGTTGAGGATGTCTATAAAAAATACATATAGATCTTTCCTGCTGATTATCAACACGAGTTGTAAAAACTATATTGATGTTCCAGCATATAGCTAAATTCTTTACGTTTTAAAAACGAAGCACCATTATATTAATGCGTATTGGAAGATTAAACGACCAAAGTAACCGTGAGCCAAGTGTTACTACACCTCCTTTTTAACGAGATAGTTTTTATCTCTATCTTTTTACCACTCTCTTAAAAAGGAATGTAATCGCCCCTTTTTTAATTAGGGCGCCCAAGATTTCCTTGGATGTCGGACTATATCTTCACCTTGGATATTTTTCCTCATTTATCTTTTCTCGAATGTTTTCCCCCCGCGTATATAAGGGGGGGGAAAACATTCGACTTTTTCCAAGGTGTCGGGCACTCGTGCGAGGTTTATTGATAGGGCATCTCACCTCCTAGTCTCTGAACCTTCCGTAGACTTGTTAAAAATTCTTATCGTATAAGTAACTTTTCTAACACCCCGTCTACGGCTTGGCTGCGGGTTACCATACCTAATCAGTTAGAACAAGTTGTTCTAACTTTTGTTCGACAAAAGTGATAAATTCCTCTAAAGGAAGTTCATCCGAAAAGAATTCTGTATTACCAGGAAAATCAATAGGACCACGTTTATAATATTTTTTAAAGGCGTTAAGAACAACATTTTCTAATTTAAAAATAATTTTATGGTTAGAATGCCATGTTTTAATAATTTCTTTATTTTTGACATTCCAATTGTACCTACGTTTTAATGTATTAAATGTTCGCCCTATTTTGTATTGAACTTCTGGTTCCTGATCCGAGGTAATTTTAATTAAATATAGCATATCATCATCATCAGCGCGGTCTCTATAAAATCCATAACGTCCTCTATTTTGGAATCGAATGGAATGCGAAATTTTATTTTTATCTTTCTCAGTTCTAGCGACACCCTTGGTAGGCGATTCTTTTCCTTTATTAGGAGAAGAGTAAGGATAACTTTGAGTTTGCGCCATTCCTGAATTCCATACTTTTAATCCGGTTTTGCCTTTATTCCAAGCAATTCTGCCTTTTTGGGCTTCTGAATGAGTTCTTGCAAGACCTCTTTCGCGGATAACTTTTTTAATTAGGGATAAACTTGGACCATTTGCCGTTGAGGAATACTTATAATAAATTTTTTGACATGTCGAAGAAAATCTTCGATTTTCTTCGAGATCTCCGCGTTTTTCCTATATATAGGAAAAACGCGGATATGAAAGACCTTTTTGATAGTCTTCACACCAACTTGTATAATCTTTGTCACTAAATTTTTTATGTACCATTAATTTTTTTATAATATTTATTCTTTTTTTTTACTAATCCGTCATTAGGTTTAGGCTTCCCGCAGTTCACCCGATTTAACGTAACCTACTCTTTAAGCTACGATGTTGTAAGTTTCTTCTTCTTGACCAAATTTGTACCCTGCGTTAGCAGATTCGTTTTCAGTAGTTTCACGGATTAAAGATGAAGTTACTAAAGAACCGTGCATAGCTGAGAATAATGAACCACCGAATACACCAGCAACACCAAACATCGCGTAATCCAAAAGTTTACCAATTGGAGCGGACTATATCATAACCTTTATAGGAAAAGGTTTCGGGCACTATTTGAACTATTATTGTTAGGACTCAAGTTCTAGTCTCTGAGCGTTTTCTTAACTATTATTCTTTCTAAAGATGAACTAAAGATGAACTAAAGATGAACTAAAGATGAACTAAAGATGAACTAAAGATGAAAGAATAACCCTATTAAGAACTTCGCGGCGGGTTCTCATAGTTTTTTTACGTTAGAGTTCCCGCATTTCACCCGATTTTTTCTAGGCTTTTGGCAGCATAAGCTTAAAGTAGTGTAGTGCACATTACAATATGCGGACTACACTTTAAAGTGAAAGTTAAAGTTGTACGTAATGAAAATTGATTGTAATAGAAAATTACAAATCTAAACTTAATAGTATATCGTTTCTTTTATCTTTAAGAATAGATAAAAGCGAATCGATTCTGTCTAAATCATATAAACTCTCCGCCGCCTTCACGGGCGGCGGAGAGTTTTTTAATGCTAAAAGATAATCTAAAAATTGTTCTATAGTATTACTAGTATATCCATATGATATATGAAATTTTTCATGTATATCTTCAGATAAAACGATACTATTTATTATCGAATAAGCAAAATTATCACCTCTTGAAGCATTAAAAAAATGGTGGCACACTAAAGAAGTTTCTGAAAAACCTTTCCCTGTAATTGCACATTTATTATCCCAAGCTTGTAGCACTTTGGTCCTCCAAGTCCTAGCTTGGCTAGAACGTCTCCAGTCCCTTGTCTGTCCACCTCGCGATTCTCGCGCTACATTTTTACAACAAGCTAAACCTGCTAAAGAACGATTATAATTGTAATAATTAGTTTCATGTATTTTATTATGTTTTGTACACAAAACCTTTAATGGAGAAAATCTATTTTGATAAACTCCTTCTTGAATTATATGTCCATTAAGCGCCGCTTTTGCCGTGTTTTCGTTCTGTTTTTTTTGCTGTGTTTCAGATAAAGAAACAGAGCTCGCTGTTTCGCAAGGCCTAGGAATAATTATAGGTTTTGAACAACAACTAAGACCTCTTTTTGATCTTTTATAATTAAAAAGAGAAGTATTATGACTTCTGTCATGAATAGGACAATAAACGCCAAAACGAGAAGTATTATTTATATATGTGCCTTTGACTAATTTATGATTTCGACTACGAACTAAATTTTCCATTTCTAATTGTTTACTAGCTCTAAAAGTAGGTCCGCTCTCCCCCTGTAGGGGGGTCCCCGTGAGGGGGTCGCTTACCCGTGAGGGACGCTAAAGCGTAATAAGGTCGCTTACCCGTGAGGGACGCTAAAGCGTAATAAGCGCTCGGATTTTCGCGAACGCAAAAATCCGACACTAGGATTTTTGCGTCCGTCCGAGCGAATAGCCCCGCTATTCGCGAGGCTAGATTCGCTCGGAGAGTCGGAATTGGCGCACGCCAATTCCGAGCGCATAAATTGCATACGCAATTTATGCGACCTTCGCTCGCTGAGCGAACCTACAAAAATCCGACGGAGGTCGCATAAATTGCGTACGCAATTTATGCGCTCGGAATTGGCGTACGCCACCCTCACGGGTCCGACTCTACGAGCGAACCTACCCCCCCGAAGGGGGGGAGCGACGATCCCCTAAGGGGATCGTTCGCTCGTACTAGATTTTTATCTAAATTTGTATTCATATTTGTTTTCATTTATTTGTTTTCATTTATTTGTTTTACTTTAAGCTACTAGACCACAGTTTAGTCTATGGAATGGGTGCATTAAGATGTTCAACTGTTACGGGAAAAAGTATTACTTTTTCCTTTTTCTATTTTCCCGCCGCGACCTTTGAACTTTTCGAAAGGTAGCGCCCAAGGTTTCCCTCGGGTGTCGGACTATATCACAGAGTAGCCGTTTAGAATTTATAGGCTTATTTATAAACGCTAAATTATTTTTTTTTTTTTTGGCAACTCCCCGGGAGCTAAAAGGTGGTTTATTGATAGGGCACCTCACCACCTAGTCTCTGAACCTTCCGTAGACCTGTTAAATGGATTAACAGAAAGTTTTTTCTTTCTCTTAAATCCTCTAACACCCTATCTACGGCTTGGCTGCTGATTAGCATAGTTGTATTTTGGGCTTCGGCAAGATGTTTTACAAACAATTCAAACTGTTCTAAAGTGTTAGAACGAAAGCCATAACGTTTATGAAATTGTACATGTAATTCATGTTTAAGAATAATACCATTTTCGGGAATATAAATAAGACTCTCGTTTTCGTTTGTACCGTAAAGATGATGACATTCTAAGTTTTTTTTTTCACCCGAAATAGCACATGTATAATTACCATTTTTCAATACTTTTTTACGCCAACTGCGATACTTACCTTCTTCTCGCCATTTTCGTGGCTTTCCTCCACGTTCTGGTCTTGAATAAGCAGATTCACTTTGGCGATTAATAGTTTCTTGTGAAAATACACGGTTAATTCATTTAGAGCTAACTTGTTCACGCCCACAACAAGAACATCCTGTGCGAGAACGTTTGTAGTTAGTGAAAGTAGTAACATTTTCTGTACCATGTTTAGAGCAAAAAACAACTAAACGAGAAAACTTATCTTGGTACGTTCCTTCAATATAGAGATGTTCTCTATCTTCAATTCTTTGCATTGTTTCTTTATCGAATAAATTTCGATAGAAATTTATTCGAGAAACTCGAAGTTTTCAATATCCTGTAGGGATATTGAAAACTTCGACTTTTGTTTTTTTCAATTTGAACTGCTTTTTGTTGTGTGTAAACCATATTTTATAATTTATCAATTTTTTTTTTTATTTTCTTAAATATTTTGTATCTTTTCCGTACCTCTTTAATCTAAAGATTTTATTTTTACAACCTTAGCTTTCCAGACACTTTACCCGATTTAATGAGCACAACACCTAGCTATGCTCAGCTTGGAATACGATCCATCTGTTATGTATAGACTCTTTATTCTATACTCTTTTCCTTTTCGGAAAAGTGTCGGACTATATCATAATTCTTTCATATTATATCACTTGTTTTTTTAGGAGCGGCTATCTAGAGCTTCCTAGGAGACGAAAACTCTGAGAGTTTTCTAACGCCTTGCGGGTTTCTTAAGACTTCGTCCGTCGCTCTCGCGCTCTGCTTTTTTATGAAAGAATCCTGGGCACTCGTGGAAGGTTTATTGGTAAAGAACCTCACCTTCTAGTCTCTGAACCTTCTTTACTCTATAGAAGATAAATAAATCTTCTATTCTTTGAATATACCTTATTTAAAGGTATCTATGTCGGTTTCTTTCTAAGAAAACCGAAATCCTAATTCTTTCGTTAGAAAGTCTAATACTTTCGAGTAGACTAGTCAATAGGATCATTTTAAAAATCATAAAAAGCTTGGCTAATGATTACCTTTTTTATAAAAATACAGTTTTCATTATTTCACCCAGTTTGCAATGTTTATACAACATTGTCACGAACGTTCATGAAGTTGAAAGTACCTGAAATCATTTATGTTCAGAATAGTTCGCTACGCTATTCCCGGAAAGAATTTTTTTTTTCCTGCTCTTTATTACTAAAGAGATCAGACCATATCTTTATCTTAAAAGTTTTTTTAAGATACTTACCGTTTCGATGCGCTTGCACCTACTCCCCTTCGGGATGGCCGTTAGACATTTAGTTGAAAAAGAAAGAATTACTAGCTTAAGAATTCGTTCCAAAAGAAAACACAGAAATTGAATTTTTCAAAAATTAAGTTACCCACAATTATCAATTCGATTCTTTTCAGAATCAACTAAATAATAATTAGGACGTCCACGCTGTATAGATCGTCTAATCGCAGTAGAAGAAACATTTCGACTACGCGCAGCATCGGCTATAGATTCATATACGGTACCCTCAATAGAAACACGCATTGGTGTGCCCGGACTTCGTTTTTTAACAGGATTGTAGACTGGTATATTACAATAAGGGTTAGGGTTTTCATTTAAAGTAGGACTTAGTCTTCGTGCTTTTTCTAATTGAATCTCTTCAAGAGTAGCTTCTCGATAGGTACCGCTTCGTAGTTTGTATACAACGGCAGTACGATGAATACATAAGTTTCTCGCTGCTTCAGTAATACTAAGATAGGTATTACCATTAGCAATAATCGCTTTATCAAATTGATTTGGAAAACGTGGATGGCTGTGCATTTCATTACGCAACCTTTCGATTTCAGTGGATTCACTAAAAGAAGTGAAAAGCACAGGAAAGTTTCCTTGTCTACCTGAGTCATTATCAAACGTGTTATAAACAATACCTCCTTCAGAGATATGGTTTTGAATTAATTCAGTTTCACGTCTTTTACGTTTGTTTTCATCTACCCATTCTGTACCATAATCAACTGCTAAAAACTCGAAAGATTCCTCGCCATAACGAAACCAATCCACTTGCATAACTGTATTAGTTGACTGATAGTATCTTAAATTCGACTTATGTTTAGTAATCCTTCCAGCAATACCACGACGTTGACCGGTTTGACCAAAATAGCAAGCATTATTTCTTTTACAACGAATACAATAAATACCCGGTTGGCTAGGATAAAACCCTTGACCAGGTCTTTGCAATGTTTCAGTAATGCCTTTATTATACGATAATGATACAGCGGATAATTCTGATTGAAGTTTGTACTCAATGTATTTTCTATACATAAAGTTTTCACAAATCTGACCACTTTGAAATAGAATTAATTCAAAATTCTGAATTCCGTATTCTTGAAACTCTTTAAAAAATTTGGAATTTGTAACTCTATTTTGAGTTAAGTCCGATAATCTAGTTAAAATTCTGTGTTTTCTATTTTGCGATTCTCCTACAAAGCATTTTTTTGTTACTTTGCAACAAATTCCATAAATACCTGGAGTATTTTCTATAATTTGAGCATTTACGTCTGGTAGTAAAATTTTTACTCCAGGTATTTCTTTTTCACTAGTTAGTAAGGAATTTTCCATTTGGTATCCGTGTTGTGCAAATTCAGCATCCCTATTTGGATAGCAAAAGCACACAACTTTTGAACGGGTTGAGTTTTTTTTTAATGTATTTTCAAAAATACTTGATTTCAAACCAAATGGAGGTTTTCCTTTTAGGTAAGTTTTTCGATATAGCCCACCATCATAAATTCCTTTTTTCTTTTTTCTTTTTCCCCGAACTTTGTTTTTAGTAAACAACTCAGGTCTTTTCACAGTTGTTTCGTAAGTACATGTGTTATTATCCTTATTTAAGATAATTAAATAAATTCATTTTACTAAGACAAAAGAACAAAACAAAAGCGAGAATAAGAAATTGCATGGATTTCTTAATTTATGCGGACTAGTAAAGAGGCAAATTTCACCTAAAGGCATACCATCGCTGAATGAACCTTGACCAATTGGGTAAATGATGAATACTGCAGTTGCAGCTGCTACTGGAGCAGAGTAAGCAACAGCGATCCATGGACGCATCAAAAATGTTATAGTTTTGATATTTAAATCAAAACTTTCTTTAGTTTTCACTAAAGTTCAGACTATGTCATCAACTAGAATTTAAGTACTTTTCTAATTGCTGGGAACTCGTGGAAAGATTATTGGCAAAATGTCCTCACTTTCTAGTCGTTGAACGTTCACGTCTACATATCGAAGAACTGTGATGGAACGGGCTTTTACCTATTGGCTTTTCCCTATTGCCTTCAGGTTTATTCGATGTCTCAGTCGTTTCAAAGTACTGATAAAATTATTCAACGTGCTTCGCTGCAAGGTGTTTAAAAAAAAATTTAAAGAATAATAAATAAATTATTCTCCCCATCTATAACTTCTTACTTTTCTTTTTTCGGCTTTCTTTAAGAGGCGATTTTTCTAGTACTCGCGACTAGCCTCGCTAGGCGCTCCCCCCCTTCGGGGGGGTAGGTTCGCGAGTAGAGCTCCGTCGTATTTTTGTAGGTTCGCTCAGCGAGCGAAGGTCGCATAAATTGCGTACGCAATTTATGCGCTCGGAATTGGCGTACGCCAATTCCGACTCTCCGAGCGAACCTAGCCTCGCGAATAGCGGGGCGATTCGCTCGGACGGACGCAAAAATCCTAGCGCTTATTACGCTTTAAGCGTAATAAGCGACCTCGACCCCCCTACGGGGGGAGAGCGGACCTAATAATAATCAAGAGTGGTTTCACAAAGATAAGTACGTTGTTCATTGTCAATATAATATCGTTTATTGTTTATCATAACACCATGATAACTGATGCTCTTAAAACGTTGTGAAATACTATTTCCAATATTTACTTGTTCATTCTTTTGTGTAGTTAATCCTCTCCTTAAATTTTCTCTTTGAATTTCTTCAAAAATACGTTTTTCTTCTGGATCCTCTAATTTTTTATTTAGGGCTTCATTAGCTTTATTTAAATTAGCCCAATCAAAACCACCTGTTTCATTCAATCGATTAGTAGCGGCCCCTTTAATACCTAAATTTCTTTATCGAATAAATTTCGATATAAATTTATTCGAGAAACTCGAAGTTTTCAATATCCTGTAGGGATATTGAAAACTTCGACTTTGTATTTCCGAGTTAAACCAGCCTTTATTTGTTTGTTTGAACAGTTGTTGAGCTAGAGGGCCACCTATGGTGCCCGCTATGGATGCTTTATCGAATAAATTTATATATAAATTTATTCGAGAAACTCGAAGATTTTCCCCCCGAAGGGGGGGAAAACTTCGACTTTAATTTTGCGCGCTTCAACATTTTCACCTGTACGAGCGAACTAGCCTCGCTAGTCGCTCCCCCCCTTCGGGGGGGTAGGTTCGCTCGTAGAGCTCCGTCGGATTTTTGTAGGTTCGCTCAGCGAGCGAAGCTCTCCGAGCGAACCTAGCCTCGCGAATAGCGGGGCGATTCGCTCGGACGGACGCAAAAATCCTAGCGCTTATTACGCTTTAGCGTAATAAGCGACCTCTGCGAGCGGACCTACCATAACTGAAAAAGCAATTTTGTCTCCAATGGGACCATACTGGGCCCATCTAATAGAATGGGCTTTTATATGATCATTGTATAATAAAACAACTAAATTTGCTTGGTCATCAGCACCACCCGAATGTCGTGGTAAAATATGATGCACTTCAGTATAAATAGTTATATCTTTCTGAATCGCTTTTTGGGCTCGTAACCTAGCTTCTGAAATAAAGTCAGAGTAGATATTAAAGCCTTTTTGTTTTTTTAGTTGTAGGTCAGCTAAATCTGGTAAGATTCCGTCAAATGTTTTTTGATGGAGAAAATCGCCGTCGTCATTACCAGCCGATAATGAAGAGTCTGAAGAGTTAAACAGAGGATATTTGATATGGTTATGGAAACGCCACAGCATAATTATTATTATTAAGCAAACATTTTTTTTTTTAAATTTTCTTGCATTTTACCCAGTTCTTTTTCAGTTCGTATGTAGCAGCACTTCTTTTGTGCCTCAAACTATAAAAAGGGCTAGCGTTAACCTAAACGGAAAGATAATTCCCACTCACGCAAGTTAACCCCAACATTTATATTGGGCTTAGACTATAATTTACACTCGCAGCTTACCTTAGACATCAAAAGATATCATATCCGCGTTTTTCTCCGCTCTCCCCCCTACGGGGGCCCGTGAGGGGGGCAGGAGACCCGTGAGGGGAACCTACAAAAATCCGACGGATAAAAACGCGGAGATCTCGAAGAAAATCGAATATTTTCTTCGACATAGTAAGCTTTAGTATAGCGAGTGCCCGACGTATTACCAGTTAGCTTTGCCTATTTTTTATATTATTTATTTTATTTGAAAGCGTAACTGGTCTCCTCTTTCGAGTCAGTCGTTACGAGGTACAAACTTAAAAAACCTTTTTTAAGTTTTTCTAAGTTTGTACTTCCCACGGTATTCCCATATACATATAGCATTTCTATATGTATGAAGGGTTCACCGTTATTAGTCGGTATTAACCGGTTAAAAACGTTTTAGAATGAAAAAGTATCCTATATTGAGGATATTATTAAACATTATCTCAATATAGGATACTTTATAATGCACTTACTGTTTGTACATTTTACGTAACAAGGATTTGTCAAAACGATCCGCATTAGTTGGTATAATTTTTTTTGCTGTTGGCCATGAATCAAATTCAGCAGGGTCCATAAATTCAAAATTTCGCCCAATTTTGTTTCGAATTGTTCTACGATCTACACCAAGAAACTCGGCAGCTAGCAAAACGGACTCGAATGCAAATCCTGTACCAACAAAATTTATAGGTCCGCTCTCCCCCCGTAGGGGGGTCGAGGTCGCTTATTACGCTTAAAGCGTAATAAGCGCTAGGATTTTTGCGTCCGTCCGAGCGAATCGCCCCGCTATTCGCGAGGCTAGGTTCGCTCGGAGAGTCGGAATTGGCGCACGCCAATTCCGAGCGCAGAAATTGCGTACGCAATTTCTGCGACCTTCGCTCGCTGAGCGAACCTACAAAAATCCGACGGAGGTCGCATAAATTGCGTCCCTCACGGGGCAATTTATGCGCTCGGAATTGGCGTACGCCACCCTCACGGGTCCGACTCTACTCGCGAACCTACCCCCCCGAAGGGGGGGAGCGCCTAGCGAGGCTAGTCGCGAGTACAGGCTTTGGTCTTGTACCGCTTGTTGGCGGTCTAAACGTATTACCAGCAACAAATTGACCTGTAGCACCTCTATTGTAAATTTGAGTACTACGTATTTTGTCAACCATAAAATGATTTATGGCGTTGAATTCTATTGACGATGTTTTATAGGTCCGCTCGCCGAGCGGAGCTCTACTCGCGAACCTACCCCCCCGAAGGGGGGGAGCGACTAGCGAGGCTAGTCGCGAGTACACGAAAACATCGTCGATCCCTCCCCCCCGAAGGGGGGGAAAAATTCCTTTCTAAAGGAATTTTGTTACGGTATAGTTTCTAAAAATCTAGTAGTAGAATTGCTTGAAGTTGATACTGAATTTTTAAGACTTTCCATTTCTTCGAATTTGATAGAATTTACCTCAAAACTTATTAATGGAATGAAAAAGAAATCGCTATAAGAACAGTCATTAGTCTTAATATCTTCAATGAATGAAGAGTACAGACTCGATCTGCTGTTGCTGAAATAATTTTTAAAGTCCCGATTATAGTAACTTACACGTAAACCAAAATCTATTGAACTGCCTAAGTAAAACTTTTTTGTTTTCTTGTTGTAAACCATGTAGAACCCCAATTTCTTCGAATTGCCCGAAAAACGACTGGTCTGCTGTGTTAAGATTTCAGGATTTTTTTCAAATAGAACTAATGTTTTAGTTATGATGGCAATTCAATTCCTTTGCAAATTTGCAATAAAATCTAATTGATTCATATTTATTACTTGATTAGAATAGATCGAATAAAAACTTGTTTTGATTGTATACTTAACTTTTTTTTATTAATTTTGAAGTCAATTAAAACTTTGACGTATTCTTACGAATGCGTCTATGCCATTTTGCTCCTTTTTATTTACTTATCTTTTTTTAAACGTTTTTAACCGGTATTTGTCTTAAGAGGTTACCCCCTTAAAGGGCCGGTGAAGGTTGACCCATGTAACAACATACACCTAAGAAGAAATGACATACAACTAATTGGTAAGGACCACCGTTGTATAACCACTCGTCTAAAGAAGCAGCTTCCCAGATTGGGTAGAACACTAAAATCCCTAAATTTAACCTTAGGGAGTGGACTATGTCATAATATCTCAATATTATCACCTTAGGTGACGGCGGTCTTGCTTGCGTACCCGCCTAGTATTCCTTCCCATGAGGGGAAGGAATACGTAGAAAACACTAACGCGAAGGACAAAGTCCTAGGCCTTAGGGGTAGCATAAGGTTGAAATATTGAGATATTTCGGGCACTATTTGAGCTATTATTGTTGGGACTCAAGCTCTAGTCTCTGAGTGTACTGTGGAACCTATTCAAGATCTTCATTTATTAATAAATCTTCTTCAAAGTCTAAAATTTCTGAAGTGTTTTTATAAAAATCTTGAATGCCCTCCACAGCTTCACTGCAAGTTAGCGTTCTTTCAATTCGCCAACCAAACATGTTTTTACGTTCGTTGTATACCAATTTATGCATCGTTGCTGGATTTTTCCCTTCAAGACTAAAGGGAACGAACGTTTTTAAGGCATCAAAAACTTCTATAAAACTTTTTTTTCGACTTATTAAAACATGTAACTCTTTACCCCTATCATTTACTCTACTTGTACTAAAAGCGTTTTCACTAAAAGCCCAAATAGACCAGTTAGCAACAAATTCTTTCAACGTTTCATTTTGATTTTTAATCCCAGTTTTGCGCCCATACTGTAGACCCACCCTTTGTCGAGCCAAAAATTGAGCATTTGAACCTGCAGAGCCACCTTTTTTACCACCACGTTTCCCCATTTCCGTCTGGAAGACAGAATCAAAAAAGGAACGTTTTTCAATGCGATCTCTTTCTCTTGCTTGTGATACAAGTTCATTTCGTTTTTTTATTGAATTAATAGTATCACTAACTCGAAAAAGATAAGCGCATAGGTCTTGCGGTTTATTAAATACTTTATATCTTAACCAATGAGCTATTACGTGCTCTTTGGCCGTCACTTTAACGAGATTTTCAGGAGCATCTGTGGACTTCTCCTTTTCAAAGCGAGGAATAATATGATGGCGTTCATAGTATGACTGTTTATAAGGATCAGGTTGTTCTGATAAACGTTGTGTTTTTAGCGTTTGAATATAATAATCATATGCGTTTGTATTTGATAGTTCTGCTAACTTAGATAGGTTATCAAAGATTACCTCTAATTCTGCCTCTGAAATTATTTTAGTAGTCATTAATTTGAGTTTTCCTCCTTATAAATTTCTTCTAAAAAGTATGTTTGTTGGACGAATCCGAACGCTTTCTTGCATTTCACCCGATTCGCTCGTTTTTGTCATATATATTTTATATGGGTACGAGGCACTTCTCAATGTAAACCAATTGCGTTTGAAGTTGGAACAACTGCACCAGTGATGATGTTGTTACCGTATAATAATGAACCTGAAACTGGCTCACGGATACCATCGCTCGAGAGTTAATTGAAACCTTATTTATTAATAAGGTTCGAAAAGCCCGACCATACATAAAAGCCAAACATAAAATGATCAGACTTCTGTGCTACAGGTCAGACACTATTCTGATTCATTTTTAGTTGTTTTATCCTTGTTAAAGTTTAAATAGAAAACAAATCTCATAAACAAAACTCTTAACTTATTCAAATTTTTATTAAGAGTATAGGGTTTATTTTTTTTGGTTAGAACAAAAACGCACCGCGTGTTCAGCAGCTTTTCTTTTGCCACCTTCTAAAACCCACTTGTTATAAGCTTCGCAATCGGCTAAAAGATCTAAAATTAACCCACGTTTAATTTCACCATAAACGTAGGGTAAAATCAGTTGAAGAAAAGCTTCAACTTTTTCCCGTTTGTACATGCAAACTCTATAAACAGACTTTTTGGTTGTAGTTTGTCTAACTTGTTTTCTACAATTTTCCCCCATAAGACTTGCTACATATAACATTAGATCTTCCTCAACCATTTCTATTTTAATAAAAGGTATAGGTGGTGGAGGAATATAATCTGGACTTTTTATTGCTGAGCGTACACGTCTATCTTTTGAGAAACTGCGCTTCTCCTTGTAGCAATCCAGCAAGCCAAGCTACAGTTTCAGGTTTCATGTCTTGAAACCATGACGAAGTTTTACTTTCATATTTGTTTTTGGTTATACTGTAACTTGAACCCGTCTTTTCTTTTTGCGTTGGTAAGTTAGTACTTTTTTGTTCTTTGGGATCTTTTTCAATTGCAAAATAAGTGGATTGAATCGCGTTACCAAAGATTTGGATTTTTTGTTTGTTTATTGAACAAAACATTTGTAAAAAACTTAAAAGAATAAAACAACTAAGAATAGTCTCTCGTTGGACTATATCTTCGCCCTAATTTTCTTAATGCTACATATAACATATAATATTTTATTGCATATATTCTATTGTATGCATTTAATAGAACTCTATTTAGGGGCCGGGCGCTAATTGAAGGATTATTGGTGAGTTCCACACCTTCTAGTCTCTGAACCTTCTGCTAACATACTTACTTTTTATGTATAGTAAGTACCTCGTTAACAGCTTGGCTGCTGATTTTTTTCAAGTCTCAGCATTTCACCCGGTTAATACTAAATTCTTACGAATTTAGGACACCTTTGTAATGTCAACTGGAGGTGCTGCGATGAATGCGATAATGTACACAGAAATTGCAGTTAAAAGAGTTGGGATCATGATGATACCAAACCAACCGATGTATAAACGGTTTTCTGTTGAAGTGATCCACTCACAAAAACGTGCCCATAAGCTAGTATTTTCACGACGTTCTAAAATTGCTGTCATAGTTTATAATTTATTTTTAATTTTTGATTTTCTCCGAAAAAAGGAGTATCCTATAGAAATAGAGAAGATCGAATAGAGATTTATTCGAGTGCAAAGGCCTCCCTCACGGGAACGCTTCCCTCACGGGTCGGATTTTATCGTACTCGCTAATAGTTAGTCTATTAGCTCCCCCCCGCGGATATAAGGGGGGGGAAGGTTCGCTCCTTCTTTGGGGGGAGTCGGAATTGGGTCTTATTTTGCCGCCCTCACGGGCCTCCCCCCGTAGGGGGGGGGGTCAACCCGTCAGGGAGGCGTAATACGTAGGTACGCTCCCTTATATAAGGGAGCGTACCTAAAGATTTTAAATATCGAAGATATTTAAAACTTCGACTTTTTGTGCTCCGCCTTATATCGGCGGGGGAGGACAAAAACTCGAGAAGAAATTTCTTCTCGAGTTTTTATAACTCCGTTCTCCGCACGAATATAGACGAGCGAATAGAGACGAACGCATAAACTTCGCTATTCGAAGTTATCTGGCCCAATTTATTAAGCGACTAGCGCAAATGAAAAGAATTTGACGGACGCTTTTTGCACAGCACAAATTGCGAAGCAAAAAGCGAAGCAAAAACCTCCGGACTCGTGAGTGTCGTTCTTTAGCCTCGCCGCCTGTGGCGCCTTCCCTTAGGGGAAGTGGGCAATGCACTTTTTTTCTAGATCTCCGCGTATTAAGAAAACACGCGTACATAGGAACCTATATATCCGCGTTTTTTAGTTTAAAAAAACGCGGACATATAAAAACTTTTTTATAATTTTTAATTCAAGCTTTTTCGTTAAAACCTGGTATTTCTATTATACCAGATAATAAATAAAAAACAAGAGCAGCCTTTTTAAAAACACCAATATTTATTTTTTTTATCTAATAAAATTATATGGAATTTTATTTGATAAAACTCGTACTCGCGAATATTGCGAAGCGTCCGCGGAGGTCGCCTCCCTCTGCGACCCGTGAGGGGGACCTAAAGTCGAAGTTTTCCCCCCCTTATATCAGAATATCCGCGGGGGGAAAATCTACGAGTTTCTCGAATAAATTTCTATACCTTAACAAAATTCCTTTCTATAGGAATTCCCCCCCCCCTTATATCCGCGGGGGGGAGGGATCGACGATGTTTTCGTGTACTCGCGACGATCCCCTTAGGGGCCCCCCTCCCCGTGAGGGGGGCCCTTGAGGGGGGCCCGTGAGGGGGGCGGCGCTCCCCCCCTTCGGGGGGGTAGGTTCGCTCCCCCTTTGGGGGGAGTCGGACCCGTGAGGGTGGCGTCCCTCACGGGACCCGCCGGTACCGGCGGACGGTCTCCCTCACGGGTTGGCGTCCGCCAACCCGTGAGGGACGCCGGCGGACCCAATTCCGAGCGCGTCCCCCGCCTCTGGCGGGAGACGCGTCCTCCGTCGGATTTTTGTAGGTTCCCCTCACGGGTCTCCTGCCCCCCTCACGGGTCCCGCCCCGTGAGGGGGTCGCTTACCCGTGAGGGACGCTGGGGCGGCGCGTCCCTCACGGGGACCCCCCTACGGGGGCCCGTGAGGGGGGCAGGAGACCCGTGAGGGGGACCTACGGACCCGTGAGGGCGCCTCCCTCACGGGTTAACCCGTGAGGGCGCCTCCCTCACGGGTTAACCCGTGAGGGAGGCTAAATCCGACCCAATTCCGACTCTCCTCGCGAACCTACAAAAATCCGAGCGCTTACCCGTCCCGCCAGGGGCGGGGGACGCTGGGGCGGCGCGTCCCTCCCCGAAGGGGGGGTAAGCGACCCCCTCACGGGGACCCCCCTACGGGGGCCCGTGAGGGGGGCAGGAGACCCGTGAGGGGGACCTATAAAACATCGTCAATAGAAATTTATTCGATAAAGATTTTCCCCCCTTCGGGGGGGTTATAGAATCGTCCGCCCGGACGTTTCGATATTTAAAACTTCGACTTTTAATTAAACATATGCTTACTGGTTCTAACTCATAGTACCAGCATATCACGTTGGTAACCAGAACGCATCGATTAATGATATGAAAGGCTCAACTATTTGGATGCTTTGATACGATCCTGACCAACCTATACAATTATTTGGAAGCCCGGGCCAGATTTTTTGAATAAAAATCTAAGTAGGTCCAGAGGTCAGTGGTAGTATCCCTCACGGGTGGGCATACCCCACAAAGGCGTACTCGCGAACAGCAATGACACTTAATTGTCCAGGACGGCCCTAAAAATATAGGGCCGTCCTGAGGATTATGCCTACTGCATCGTGATTGTTCTGGACAAATCCCGCCCAATAAAGGCCCCCTAATTGGCTTAAGCGTCGTACCCGTGAGGGAGGCCTGGCCCGTGAGGGGGCCCCCTAACGGGTAAATAACCGTGAGGGGGGCCCCCTCACGGGCCAGGCCTCCCTCACGGGTAAGGTACGTACGCCTCCCTCCCCCCTACGGGGGGGGTATGATGCGTACGCCTCCCTCCCCCCTACGGGGGGGGTCTGATGCGTACGCCTCCCTCCCCGAAGGGAGGGGAGGCGACCTACGCTGACGCTTAGCACATGGCCCCCTCCCCGTGAGGGGGGCATCTACCCGTGAGGGGGGCCATTAACAAGCGCTACCGCTCCAGTACAAATACTATAATTAGCGAGTACTCAAAATTAGAGGCTGTAATGTCTACATATTGAATCTCGCCTTCCCTTCAATTCGTCTTATCTATTATAAAAAACTGAAAAGCGTCGATGGAGACCTAAAATATGGGTGTGTGAAGCGCAGCAATTGAACTTGAATACCTTTAATTAGAATTCATTAATTAAGGACTTTTTAATTAATCCTTTAACAAAAAAGAAAAATACAAACTGTGCACAATTATGTCAATAAAGCTAAAAATTTTCTTAGCGTTACTTAGCATTGTACCTTCTACTACATTTGAAGAGGGTTGATGTTCAATGGTTTTATGTTATCACATAAACATTACCTTAATATCATATAAAAATATATGATAGCTGACTTATTATTGGGTTACCTGGGACTCGAACCCAGAGCTTATCGGTTAAAAGCCGAGTACTCTACCATTGAGTTAGCAACCCGTTGCTTTTTATATGGAATCAACACTAGCGGGTCATTTTCGCCCTTATATCCGCGGGCGGCGTATTTCAACTGCGTGTTATTCTACCCGCAGGGTGGATAAAACTTAGTTTTAATTAATTAGACTCGGATTGTCTAACCCAAAGAGGAAAAAACATCGGTATGTTTCTTCGGCTAAGAATTACTGAATTCTTACCAAAACTCGAATAAAATTCTATAGAATTTTATTCGATAAAAAGCTATTTGCGTTTATTAATAGTTTACTCGATTATAGATATAATTATAACATAATTTCTATTATAATGAAAACTAATAGAGTTTAGTTTAGCAGAATACAGATATTAATGGGATCTAAAAAATGAATTTATAGAATATGTAATAGTGTTGGGCTTGTGTGAATCCCTTAAGGTACTAAAAATCCTTCTACGAGTAAACAAATAATTAAAATAAAAAAGCGATTAATCTTAAGCACTTCATGTAGAAATAGAACTATATATATGAAATGGATTAAATTATTGAAGATATTTTACATATATATAGTAAAACATCGTCGATCCCGTCCCCCCTTATATAAGCGGGGGGACGGGATCGATAAAAAAATCTAATATGTCCGCGTTTTTCGACGAAAAACGCGTACGAGCGAACGATCCCCTTAGGGGATCGTCGCTCCCCCCCTTCGGGGGGGTAGGTTCGCTCGTAGAGTCGGACCCGTGAGGGTGGCGTCCCCCGCCCCTGGCGGGACGGGGCGTCGTAATTGGCCCCGTGAGGGGCGCCAACCCGTGAGGGACGCCGGCGGATTTGGCCGTAGGCCAAATCCGACCCAATTCCGACTCTCCGAGCGAACCTAGCCTCGCGAATAGCGGGGCGATTCGCTCGGACGGACGCAAAAATCCGAGCGCTTACCCGTGAGGGACGCTTTAGTGCGAAGGTCGCATCCCTCACGGGTCCGCTTCAGCGGACCCGTGAGGGATGCGCTAGGATTTGTCCGCGGACAAATCCGACTTCAGGTCGCTTACCCGTGAGGGACGCTAAAGCGTAATAAGGTCGCTTATTACGGAGCGCTTGCGCTCTGCGAAGCGCTCAGTCGGAATTCGCGATCACGATCGCGAATTCCTAGCGCATAATTTGCGTCCCTCACGGGGCAAATTATGCGACCTACGCTGAAGCTTCGCACTAAAGCGTAATAAGCGCTCGGATTTTTGCGGACGCAAAAATCCGACACTAGGATTTTTGTAGGTCCGCTCTTAGAGCGGACCTACAAAAATCCGACGTAGGTCGCATCCCTCACGGGTTTGCGTACGCAAATTATGCGCTAGGAATGCGCGATCGCGATCGCGAATTCCGACTGAGCGCTTCGCAGAGCGCAAGTCGCAGACTTCGAACCCCCTTTTGATAAAGGGGGTTCGAAGATCTGCGAGTTGCTCGAAGGGATTTTCGCGCCTGACGCGAAAATCCCTTCGACAAGCGCTCCGTAATAAGCGACCTCTGGGGCAGGAGAGCGGACCTAGAGATCTCGAAGAAAATCCTATAAATATAGGATTTTCTTCGAAATGAAAAACGAATATATTAATAGAAATAGTACTGTATTCAAATTTTTAGTCGTAAATAAATATGTCCGAAGACCTATGTTCACGGAAATATCACTATCTAAAGTGAGTGATATTTCCGCGATATGTTCTATTCACATTTGAAACTATAGGCTTTTTTAGCGTATATTCTGGGGTACCCCTCCACTAAGAGACAGAGGGGCTTGGTGAAGCGCTTGTCTTCGGCGAATTATTCGTTGTCTGTGCGAAGGTCATTTATTACGGAGCGCTAGCTATTCGGGCCTAATTGTCCTGGACAATTAGGAAGCGTTACCCCATTAAGACGCTAGCGTCGGATTTTTGTCCTAAACGTCGTTTCGGGGAAAAACTCGTGGGTAGCCTCTCTTAGGCGAGATCGCTTCCCTCACGGGTTGGGTCGGTTTTTTTTTTCTAGGTCCCCCTCACGGGTCCCATATATATGGGAGGCGTCCTCCGTCGGATTTTTGTAGGTTCGCTCTCCTGCCCATATCCCGCGAGGGGGACCTACGGATTTAGCCTCCCTCCCCCCTGCGGGGGGGGTCAACCCGTGAGGGAGGCTAAATACGACCCAATTCCTACTCCCCCCAAAGGGGGAGCGAACCTACCCCCCCTTATATCCGCGGGGGGGAGCTAATAGCGAGTCTATTCGCGAGTACACGTAAAAATCCGTATATATATAAACTATATATATAAATATATAGTTTATATATATACGGATTGCGCCTCCCTAACGGGTTTGCGTATGTCGCGTCCTATTTATATGGGGGTCGGAGCTCCCCTCACGGGTGACGCGCGGGTCCCTCACGGGTGGGCCTCCCCGAAGAGGGGACAATTCTGCCAAATTGTAGGTCAGGAGGTTGCCTCCTGACCTTAGTACTCGTTAATAATAATTACAATATAAAGATAAAAGAATTACCTATTGTTAATTAAGGCTGGAGCTGCTAACCTGTAGGTGGGCATAAGCACTATGTACGAGCGATAATCTCGAGGGCACGCTTAAATTAAACTATTGTTCTAGAGAAGAATTATACATTAAAGATTACCACCGCGAACAGATAATAATACAACAACAATAGGCCCTGCAGCTACAACACTAAATAGTGCTAGTAATTGTAAAACTAGAGTAAGACTCATATAATAAAAATTATGCATTTATGGATAAAAAATCTAAAAGTTAGGGGAGCGTGTAAAGGGATCGTAGGTGTCAATAACAAATATTATCTATTTTATTTGTGTACTGAACGTTGTATCCGTTAGATGTATAGTCTAGCCTCGTTAACAAAAACCTATAAAGGCGCTTAAACAAATTTTAGAAATAGGTTGCTACCTCCCCCTTTAAACTTCTTTGCAAAACGAGTATCCACCGATACGTATCAACTTAGTGCAAAGGTTACATATTACGGAGCGCCCCTCACGGGGTTTCGTTTTTGGGGCGGATTTGTCCTACGGACAAATCCGCGGGCTGTATTATCCCCGTGAGGGGCGCCTCCCCCGCCCCTGGCGGGACGGGTATGCGTCCCTCACGGGGCAAATTACGCGACCTCCGCTCTGCGACCTCCGCTCTGCGACCTCCGCTCTGCGACCTCCGCTCTGCGACCTCCGCTCTTCTACCTCCGCTCCCATATATATGGGTATATGGGACCCGTGAGGGGGACCTACAAAATTATTGTTATTTTAATTAATTGTATAAATTTATTTTTATAAAAGAATCAGAAGACAAAATGTGCGATACAAAATTTCAATTGAAATTTTCTTTGTATTATTTTAACATATAAAATAAAAAACAAAACTCCATCAAAGAGTTAAACAACGTTTAAAGACCTACGGCCGCTTTACGTTTTCTTTGGTAAGAGGGCGTCCTTAGGTAAGCCGGAACTCCATAGTTGAAGTCCTAATATTAAATGTACTTATTTAGTCGACGGGCTTCTACGGTGTTATTTGGTATTCCCTGTAGATTTATAATCAAAGCGCGAGTTGCGTTTTCAATAGCGGGAGCGCTGCGGGTCTTCGCTTGCCACCACGCACACTAAAAGTTTTTTCTTTTTTTCAGAGCTGATCAAAATAGCTCAAGGGGTGTATTCGCCACCAAATGGCCTTAATTAGATGTGGCCCCCTCCACGGGCCCTGGGGGCGCTATGTAGATCGCTACCTATCTAAGCGGAAGCGTTTTTTAAGTACGTGCTTTACCGCTCACGTGCGGCGAAGCCGCACCGCCAAAAACTTCAAATGTTAATAATGAAAAAATTAAATATGTTATATTCTATTTATAATATTAACTATATTAATAGTTCAAAAACTATACAAAGTAAAGCCTGCTTAGCTCAGTGGTAGAGCGTCTGTTTCATAAGCCGATGGTTCGCTAGTTCGAATCTAGCAGTAGGCAATAAAAAACTAGATAAAAATTCTATTGACGATGTTTTATAGGTCCCCCTCACGGGGACCCCCTCACGGGGACCCCCTCACGGGGACCCCCTCACGGGGACCCCCTCACGGGGACCCCCTCACGGGGACCCCCTCACGGGGACCCCCTCACGGGGACCCCCTCACGGGCCCCCGTAGGGGGGTCCCCGTGAGGGGGTCGCTTATTAAGCTAAAGCGTCCCTCACGGGTAAGCGACCCCCTCACGGGGCGGGATATGGGCAGGAGAGCGAACCTACAAAAATCCGACGGAGGACGCGTCCCCCGCCCCTGGCGGGACGGGTTTGCCCCGTGAGGGACGCAAACCCGTCCCGCCAGGGGCGGGGGACGCGCTCGGAATTGGGTCGGATTTGGCCTCCCCCGCCCCTGGCGGGACGGGGGCCAAATCCGCCGGCGTCCCTCACGGGTTGGCGCCCCTCACGGGGCCAATTACGACGCATACGCCAATTCCTACTCTACGAGCGAACCTACCCCCCCGAAGGGGGGGAGCGACGATCCCCTAAGGGGATCGTTAGCTCGTACGAGAAAAGGGGGGGTCGAAGAACTGCGAGTTCCCCTCACGGGTCCCTTCGACCCCGTGAGGGGCGCTCCGAGTCTATTCGCGAGTACGTTAAAAAGATTGCATCAAATCAATTGATGCATAAAAATTAAAGGAGAGTAAAATCTAATTTTACAACAGGGACGATAATAAGTCCCATTAGATACTTATACTTTTTTGATAAGTATCTTATATCTCGATAAGATAAGGTATTAAAATATAGATGTCTAATATACATATGAATTCATATATATATATAATTCAATAATGAGTCAAATAACAGTAAGAAAACGCAAAGAATAGGTATAGATATAGGATATAGCTATATCCTATATTCAAATAGCTGTACTCAGAACATTGGATTTATTGGTATGTCCGCGTTTTTCGACGAAAAACGCGTACGAGCGAACGATCCCCTTAGGGGATCGTCGCTCCCCCCCTTCGGGGGGGTAGGTTCGCTCGTAGAGTCGGACCCGTGAGGGTGGCGTATGCGTCGTAATTGGCGTGCGCCAATTACGCCGGCGGATTTGGCCCCCGTGAGGGAGGCCAAATCCGACCCAATTCCGAGCGCATAAATTGCGTCCCTCACGGGGCAATTTATGCGACCTCCGTCGGATTTTTGCGGACGCAAAAATCCTAGTGTCGGATTTTTGCGGACGCAAAAATCCTAGTGTCGGATTTTTGCGTTCGCAAAAATCCGAGCGCTTATTACGCTTTAGTGCGAAGGTCGCATATTACGCTGAAGCGTAATATGCGCTAGGATTTGTCCGCGGACAAATCCGACTTCAGGTCGCTTATTACGCTAAAGCGTAATAAGGTCGCTTATT
>Ga0307942_1000009_pt1 | contig 93623 bp, 84 predicted proteins | sample OrgLakmetagen175_FD_201846 | JGI IMG/M metagenome (GOLD analysis project Ga0307942, IMG submission 201846) | Saline water microbial communities from Organic Lake, Antarctica - #175 | ecosystem: Environmental > Aquatic > Non-marine Saline and Alkaline > Saline | place: Antarctica: Organic Lake... | reverse complement strand
AGTTCCAGACAGTCAGGCCTCAAATGGCTGACAACAAGTTAATGGATGATTTGTTGGCCAACAATGTGGAAGTGATTGGTAAGGAGCCCGAGCGGCAGTCCATCTGGACTCAACTGCTTGTCGCGGCTTTCCCGATCCTCATCATCATTGCGCTGTTCGTGTTTTTCATGCGGCAGATGCAAGGCGGTGGCGGCGGCAAAGGACCGATGTCCTTTGGCAAAAGCAAAGCCAAGCTGATGAGCGAAGATCAGATCAAGACCACGTTTGGTGACGTTGCCGGTGTTGACGAGGCCAAGGAGGACGTGAAAGAGCTGGTGGAGTTCCTGCGGGATCCCAGCAAATTCCAGCGTCTTGGTGGCAGCATCCCGAAAGGCGTCCTGATGGTTGGCCAACCCGGTACGGGTAAAACTCTTTTGGCGAAAGCCATCGCGGGTGAAGCCAAGGTGCCGTTCTTCTCAATCTCCGGTTCGGACTTTGTGGAGATGTTCGTCGGTGTGGGTGCGTCACGTGTCCGCGACATGTTCGAACAGGCTAAAAAGCAGAGCCCGTGCATCATCTTTATCGACGAGATTGACGCCGTCGGTGGCCGTCGCGGTAACGGTATGGGTGGTGGCCACGATGAGCGCGAGCAGACGCTGAACGCTTTGCTGGTCGAAATGGACGGCTTTGAAGGTAACGAAGGCGTGATCGTTATCGCGGCAACCAACCGTCCGGATGTACTGGATCCCGCGCTGATGCGCCCCGGTCGCTTCGACCGTCAGGTCGTGGTCGGACTGCCAGACATCATCGGCCGCGAGCAGATTCTCAAAGTTCACATGAAGAAAGTACCGTTGGATGACGGTGTTGAGCCACAGCTGATAGCTCGTGGCACTCCCGGATTCTCCGGTGCAGACCTGGCTAACCTGGTGAACGAAGCAGCCCTGTTTGCTGCCCGCCGTAACCAGCGCCTGGTCTCAATGGAAGAATTTGAGCTTGCCAAAGACAAGATCATGATGGGCGCCGAGCGCAAATCCATGGTCATGAGTGAGAAAGAAAAGCAGAACACCGCTTATCACGAGTCCGGGCATGCGATTGTCGGGCGGCTGATGCCGGAGCATGATCCTGTCTACAAAGTCAGTATCATCCCTCGCGGGCGTGCACTGGGTGTCACCATGTTCCTCCCTGAGGAAGATCGTTACAGTCACAGCAAGCGGTTTCTGATCAGCTCGATTTGCAGCCTGTTCGGGGGTCGTATTGCCGAAGAGTTGACGCTTGGCTTTGACGGCGTGACCACCGGTGCGTCCAACGACATTGAGCGGGCAACCAGCCTCGCACGTAACATGGTGACCAAGTGGGGTCTGTCGGAAAAGCTCGGACCTTTGCAGTACGACAACGATGACCAGGGCGGCTACCCTGGCATGCCGTCAGCGCCGTCCCACTCACCGGGAACCGCGCAGCGGATCGATGAAGAAGTTCGGGAGATCATCGATACCTGCTATGAGAAGGCCAAGCAGATCCTGGTTGATAACCGCGAAAAGCTCGACATAATGGCCGAAGCGCTGATGAAGTACGAGACCATTGATCGTCATATGATTGATGACATCATGGAAGGCCGTGCTCCACGTCCGCCGAAAGGTTGGGGTGACAATGGTCCGACGGGTGGTGTTGCGCCCGGGGAACCTGAGCAGGAAGCAGCCCCTAAGGCTTCTGACGATGGTCATCGGCCTGATATCGGACGCCCTGCCGGTGAACACTGACGCCGTTCGCTCAAAGCGTTCGCCGGACTGATGGCTCCGGTTGAATAGTCGACTAATAGTGCGCCGTCCCTGCGGGGACGGCGTTTCTTTTTGTGTATAACAGGAAAGACGATGCTCATGGACTTTGCCGGTAGAACTCTTGATATGGCGAATTGCCACGTTATGGGTGTGCTGAACGTGACACCGGATTCTTTCTCTGACGGCGGCAGGTTCAACCAGGTTGGTTCGGCTCTGGCCCGCGCTCGAGAAATGGTCGCGGATGGTGCGGTGTTTATTGATGTGGGGGGTGAGTCTACCCGCCCGGGCGCAACGCCGGTGCCTTTGCAAGAGGAGCTGGACCGGGTGTGTCCGATTGTCGAGGCGATTGCCCGGGAGCTGGATGTCATTGTTTCAGTGGATACCAGTGCGCCAGAGGTGATGCGGGAAACCACCGCGCTGGGCGCAGGCCTGATCAATGATGTTCGTGCGCTTCAGCGGCCGGGCGCGCCAGAGGAGATCGCCAAAGCCGTCGTGCCGGTCTGTATTATGCACATTCAGGGCGAGCCGGATCACATGCAGGATAATCCTTTGTACCGCAACCTGTTAAAGGATGTGTCCTCTTTCCTGAGTGACCGAATGAGGGCGGTGGAGGCCGCGGGTGTGGCGCCAGAGCGAATCATCCTCGACCCCGGCTTCGGATTCGGTAAAACAGTCGAGCATAATTTTCAGTTGTTATCCGCCCTGGAGCAGCTCCGGCAATTGGGGCACCCGCTACTGGTTGGCATGTCGAGAAAGAGCATGCTGGGTCACGTGACCGGTCGGGATGTCGGCGAACGCTTGTCCGCGAGCGTCGCAGCCGCGACAATAGCAGCCATGAAGGGCGCGTCGATTATTCGGGCCCATGACGTCAGGGAAACGGTTGATGCCGTCAAGGTTGTGACGGCAATGCAGGAGGCCGGTTTATGAGTGAAAAGAAATATTTTGGCACCGATGGCATCCGCGGGCGGGTCGGGCACTATCCTATTACCCCGGAATTTATGCTGCGGTTGGGCTGGGCGGCCGGTCAGGCGTTCAAGCGGGACGGTCAGCGCAACAGCGTGCTGATCGGTAAAGATACCCGCCTTTCCGGTTACATGTTCGAGTCTGCACTGGAATCCGGTCTTTCTGCGGCCGGTGTGGACGTCAAGCTGCTTGGCCCAATGCCGACACCCGCTATCGCCTACCTGACCCGTACATTCCGTGCGTCCGCGGGCATCGTTATCAGTGCGTCCCACAATCCCCATCATGACAATGGCATCAAGTTTTTCTCGCCAGACGGCACCAAGCTTGATGACGCTCTCGAGCTTGAGATCGAGCGCTGGTTGGACAGCCCGCTAGAGGTGTGCGGTGCCAAAGAGCTGGGCAAAGCCTCGAGGGTAGACGACGCCCCGGGCCGGTATGTGGAGTTCTGCAAAAGCACAGTGCCCAACTCCTTTTCTCTGGAAGGCCAGCACCTGGTGCTCGATTGCGCTCACGGCGCCACCTATCACGTAGCGCCCAAGGTGTTCCGGGAGCTCGGCGCCAGGATTTCACTGGTCGGCTCTGATCCCGATGGTCTGAACATCAACCTGAATGTCGGCTCCACTCATCTGGACACTCTGAAAAAAGCGGTTGTCGAGAAAGGCGCCGACCTGGGCATCGCTTTTGATGGCGACGGCGACCGTGTGCTTATGGTGGATCGCGACGGGTCAGAGGTGGACGGCGACGAGCTGTTGTTCATTATTGCCTCACAGCGCCATGCCAGCGGAACATTGAACGGCGGTGTGGTCGGAACGCTGATGACCAATCTTGGTGTCGAGCTGGCGCTGCGGGAACAGGGTATCGAGTTTGAACGCGCCCGGGTGGGGGACCGGTACGTCATGGAAATGCTGGCTCAGCGAAACTGGTTGGTCGGCGGTGAAGGCTCCGGCCATCTGGTTATCCGTGACTGCACCAGCACCGGCGATGGTATTGTGTCTGCGCTTCAGGTTTTGCTGGCGCTGGAGCGAGCGGGTAAGTCACTTTCCGAGTTTCGCCGCAGCATGAGCAAGCTGCCCCAGAAAATGATTAATGTGCGGGTAGAAGCGCGTTTCGATCCCATGCAGCGGAGCGACATTCAGGCCGCAATGCGCAAAGCTGAAGAGCGGCTTGGCAGCAATGGCCGCATTCTTTTGCGGGCGTCCGGAACTGAGCCTTTGATCCGGGTTATGGCCGAGGGGCAGGACGAGTCGGAAATTGCGCGGGTGGCTGAAGAGCTCGCAGTTGTTGTGGAGAATTCCAAAGCCTGAGGGGATCGTTTAGCAAGGGTCCCTTGGTTGTCTGCGTCAGGTGTCTGCTGTATAGTTCGCCCTCTTTTGGAACTGCCCTCTCACTGGGCCAGTACAGAGGTCGGTATGCGCCGGAACATCGTTGCTGGAAACTGGAAAATGAATGGATCTCAGGCGCTGGTTCAGCAACTGATGTCTCCAATCAAGTCCGAGCTGGCCTCCTTGGATAGCAGCGTTGACGTCGTGATTATTCCACCTGCGCTCTATGTTGCCGAGGTAGTCCGTGAGTCAGGCTCGGGCCTCGAAGCCGGGGTTCAGAACGTGGCTTGCTGGGATTCCGGTGCCTACACCGGTGAGATTTCCGCCGAAATGGCAAAAGACGCTGGCTGTCATTACGTATTGGTTGGCCATTCGGAGCGCCGGCAGTTGTTTGGCGAGACTGATGAGCAGGTTGCAGCAAAAGTCGGCCTGGCAATCAAGGCCGGTTTAATAGCCATTGTCTGTGTTGGCGAAACGCTTGAGCAAAGAGAGGCCGGGGCCGCAGAGCATGTGGTTTCCGGTCAGATCCAGGCAGGTCTCAAAGACGTGTTAGCTGCTCAGTGGCATAGCGTTGTTATCGCCTATGAGCCGGTCTGGGCGATTGGAACCGGAAAAACGGCGACGGCGGAAGACGCCCAGGCGATGCATGCCGCCATTCGTCGTGAGTTAAAGAAGCTGGGCGCGCCAGCCGATGAGCTATCGCTACTTTACGGCGGCAGCGTAAAAGCGGATAATGCGTCCGCGCTGTTTGCACAGCCGGATATAGACGGTGGTCTGATCGGCGGTGCGTCTTTGAAAGCCGATGAATTTGTGAGTATTTGCCGCGCAGTGCCGGGCAAGTGCTGAAGCCTTGAAGAATTTTAGAATATTCGAGAGTCGTTATGGATTGGGTTGAAACACTGATTGTCGTAGTACACGTGGTGATTGCCGTAGTGCTGGTGGGTCTTATTCTGATCCAGCAGGGCAAGGGCGCCGATGCTGGTGCGGCTTTTGGTGGTGGCGGAAGCGGTGCCTCACAGACCGTGTTTGGCAGTCAGGGCAGCGGTAATTTCTTGACCCGCGCCACAACGTTTCTGGCGATAGTGTTCTTTGTGACCAGCTTTTCGCTGGCGTTCTTTGCCAAGCAGCGCGCTGAGGTGGCTGGTCAAGCCGGTATTCCTCAGGTTGTAGATCAGCCTTCAGTTCAGGAGTCTGCTCCGGCCGATTCTGCATCGTCTAACGAAAGTGATTCTGAGGGCGGGGACGGTAATGCGCTCCCCGACCTTGAGTAAGGTTGTCGCCCGGGTGGTGGAACTGGTAGACACGCTATCTTGAGGGGGTAGTGGCGAAAGCTGTGCCGGTTCGAGTCCGGCCCCGGGCACCATTATTGATAAGAAATCGGCTTGGATTTTCCAAGCCGTTTTTCTTTGGTCAGTCCTTGACCAGTAAGGCCGTCGTCTCTATACTCCGGCGGTTATTGGAGTGGGTCAGGTTTTATTGTTCCTGAGCTGCTTCTGACAGGCCAGGTGTCTGTCAGCAGAAGACTTTATTAGGGTTTGTCTTCTGCGAGTTCTTGCAACAAAAGGCCCCGATTTTAAGGGGCTTTTTGATTAAGGGGCCTGGCGCATCAGGTCCTGGTGCATAAAAAGGGCTGATAAAACAGCCCTTTTTTTGTTTTTGAGTTTTAAAAAAGTTCCGAAAATTACGCAGCGGAGACGTCAAAGCCTTGTCAGCAAAGTTAAAACAGTTGGAAGAAATGCTCAGGCCGGTTGTGGAAGGCCTCGGATATGAATTCTGGGGCATTGAATTTCGCGCCCAGGGACACCACTCGTTACTGAGACTGTTCATTGATCATGCTGAAAATGGCATCGGTATCGAAGACTGTGAGTCGGTCAGTCGCCAGGCGAGTGGTGTTATGGACGTAGAAGACCCGATCCAGACGGAATACACCCTCGAGGTGTCTTCGCCGGGTATGGACCGCCCGCTGTTTCGTCTTGAACAATTCGAGGCCTTTATAGGGCATCAGGTTCAGTTAAAGTTGCGCATGGCCTTTGAGGGGCGGCGGAAGTTTCAGGGACTGATCAAAGGCGTTGAATGGGACGAAGTGGTTGTGCTGGTGGACGATCACGAATATCTGCTGCCGTTCGACAGTATTGAGAAAGCGAATATCGTTCCCGTTTACGAGTAGGGGCAGCGACGCGATTTGATTAAGTCAGAAGACGCAATGTTTAAATTAAAGGCAGGGCAATCCAATGAGTAAAGAGATTTTGCTGGTGGTTGAATCCGTCTCGAACGAAAAAGGAGTCGAGAAGGACGTCATCTTTGAAGCCATCGAGCTGGCGCTGGCCACCGCTGCCAAAAAACGCTATGACGACGAGGAAGCCGATATTCGCGTCTCCATTGACCGTCGCACCGGCGAGTACGACACCTTTCGCCGCTGGCTGGTCGTTGATAATGATGCGGTTCCGGCCCTGGGTACAGAGCTGACGTTTCAGGAAGCGGAAGAAATTGACACCAATCTGAAGCCGGGCGATACGCACGAAGAGCAGGTCGAGTCCGTGGCGTTTGGCCGGATTGGCGCTCAGGCTGCAAAGCAGATTATTTTCCAGAAGGTTCGCGAAGCCGAACGGATGAAAATTGTCGACAGCTATCGCGATCGGGTGGGCGAACTGGTTTCCGGTACCGTAAAGAAAGTGACCCGGGACAACGTCATCGTAGATCTGGGTGCCAATGCTGAAGCTCTGCTGCCACGGGAACATCTGATTGCCCGTGAGACATTCCGGATGGGAGACCGGGTACGGTCGTTGTTGCAGGAAATTCGCACGGATCACCGCGGTCCCCAATTGATCCTTAGCCGCACCGATCCGCAGATGCTGATCGAATTGTTCCGTATCGAAGTGCCGGAAATCGCCGAGGAACTCATCGAGATTCGTGGCGCTGCCCGAGACCCTGGCTCGCGCGCGAAGATTGCGGTTAAAACCAACGATCGCCGCATCGATCCAGTCGGTGCATGCGTCGGTATGCGCGGCTCCCGCGTTCAGGCAGTGTCCAACGAGCTGAATGGTGAACGGGTAGACATCGTCCTGTGGGACGACAACCCGGCACAGCTGGTGATTAACGCCATGGCACCCGCGGAAGTGGCCTCGATCGTGATGGACGAAGACGGCCATACGATGGAAGTTGCTGTCGCCGAGGACAATCTTGCACAGGCCATTGGCCGTAATGGCCAGAACGTTCGCCTTGCAACCGAGTTGACTGGCTGGACATTGAACGTAATGACCGAAGAGGAAGCGGGAGAGCGCCAGGAGAAGGAATACAGTTCTCTGCTGGAGCACTTTACCGGCAACCTGGACGTAGACGAGGAATTTGCGGGCGTTCTGATTGATGAAGGTTTTACCTCTATTGAAGAGGTCGCTTATATCCCAATGGAGGAAATGCTTGCCATTGAAGGGTTTGATGAAGAAACCGTGACCGAACTGCGCCGTCGCGCCAAGGACGCCTTGTTGAATCAGGCCCTGGCCAGCGAAGAAGCGCTTGATGGTGCCGAGCCCGCAGAAGACCTGCTGTCAATGGACGGCATGGAGCGTGGCCTGGCATTCAAGCTTGCCGGCATGGGAATTCGTACCATGGAGGATCTTGCCGATCAGTCGGTGGATGACCTTATGGGTATTGAAGGAATGGAAGAAGAACGCGCCGGACAATTGATTATGACGGCGCGCGCACCCTGGTTTGAAGACCAGGCTTAATCGGGAGGAGGACCAGTATGGCTGATGTAACGGTAAAACAACTGGCCGCAGATATAGACGCTCCCGTGGATCGTTTGCTGCGACAGATCGTGGAGGCTGGCTTGAAAGCCCGCTCCGAAGCAGACTCTGTCACAAGTGATGAAAAGCAACAGTTGCTTACTTATCTGAGAAAGAACCACGGAGAGAGTGAGGCTGAGCCGCAAAAAATCACTCTCAAGCGTAAAACGACCACCACGCTGAAGGCGGGTCGGGCGAAGACTGTCAATGTTGAAGTTCGCAAACGTCGCACCTATGTGAAGCGCGCTGAAGTCGAGCCGGAAGCAACCAAGCCTGAGGAGGCGCCAGTGGCGCCGGAGCAAGAGGCAAGCGTTGCGGCTGAAGCGGCACCTCAGGATGAGGCTGTGAAGCACGAAACAGCCGCGCCGGACGCACCGGTTGCCGAGCAAACGCCCACAGAGGCCGAAAAGCCGGAAGAAAAGCCTGCCAAGAAAGCAGCCGAGCCAGAGCCTGATATTCCGGCTCCAGAGGATATGCCAATTCCGCCGCCGGAAGACGGCGAAGGCAAAGACCGCAAGGCGAAGAAGAAAAAAGAGAAAGAAAAAGCTCGTGGCCGCGACGATGAGCCGGAAGAAGGCAAGCCGAAGAAGAAGTCGGCAGGTCATCGTGGGCCGCGTAACCGCCCGGTGGAAGAGCCTCTCGTGATTAACGAGGAAGAGGAAGATACCACCCTGCGCAAGCCGCTTCGCGCCAAAAAGAAACCCAAAGAAAAGCGTCATGCTTTTGAGAGGCCGACCAAACCAATGGTACGAGAAGTCGATATTCCCGAAACCATCACCGTAGGTGATCTTGCCCAGCGGATGGCGGTCAAGTCATCGGACGTCATCAAGAAATTGATGGGCATGGGAGTGATGGCGACGATCAATCAGGCCCTCGACCAGGAAACCGCTGTTCTGGTAACGGAAGAGCTTGGCCACAAGCCAAACACGGTCAGCGATGACGCCTTCGAAGAAGAAGTCCTGAGCGAGTTTGTATTTGAGGGCAAGGAAAAAGCCAAGCGCGCGCCGGTTGTGAGTGTGATGGGTCACGTTGACCACGGTAAAACATCATTGCTCGATTATATCCGTCGTACCAAGGTTGCTTCCGGCGAGTCCGGTGGCATTACCCAGCATATTGGCGCCTACCACGTCGAAACCGATCACGGCATGGTGTCTTTCTTGGATACTCCGGGTCACGCGGCGTTCACCGCCATGCGTGCCCGTGGTGCCCAGTGTACGGATATTGTCATTCTGGTTGTGGCCGCCGACGACGGCGTTATGCCGCAAACCAAGGAAGCGGTCGAGCACGCCCGTTCAGCCGGCGTTCCGATTGTCGTAGCAATCAACAAAATGGACAAAGAAGGCGCCGACCCTGAGAAAATCAAGGGCGAGCTGGCCGGTCTGGAAGTTATTCCGGAAGAGTACGGCGGCGACGTTCAGTTTATTCCCGTCTCCGCGCATACCGGTGAAGGCATCGACGCGCTGATTGAGGCTTTGCTGCTGCAAGCGGAGATTCTTGAGCTGGAAGCCTCTCCGGACGCTCCTGCGAAAGGCGTGGTTGTAGAATCGAGCCTTGAGCGTGGCCGCGGCTCAGTCGCGACTGTGCTGGTTCAGAACGGTACCCTGCGCCAGGGCGAAATGGTTGTTGCTGGTGGCTTCTTCGGTAAAATTCGCGCCATGACCGACGAGGCTGGCAAGCAGGTCAAAGAAGCCGGGCCTTCCATTCCGGTAGAGATTCTTGGCCTGAACGGCACGCCGAATGCCGGCGACGAGTTCTTCGCTGTGGCCGACGAGAAGAAAGCCAAAGAGCTGGCGGAATTCCGTCAGGTTCGTGAGCGTGAACAGCGTCTGCATCGTCAGCAGGCTGCCAAGCTTGAGAACCTGTTCGAGAATATGGGCAAGGATGAGGTCAAGACCCTTAACGTCGTCCTCAAGACCGACGTGCGCGGTTCGCTGGAAGCTATTACCAAGTCGCTCAGGGATCTGGGCAATGAGGAAGTGCAGGTGAAGATTGTCTCTTCCGGTGTTGGTGGTATCGCCGAGACCGACATCAGCCTGGCGATGGCAACCAACGCGGTTATCTTCGGTTTCAACGTGCGTGCGGATACAGCGTCCAAGCGTTTGGTGGAACAGGAAGGTCTGGATCTGCGCTACTACAGCATCATCTATAACCTGCTTGATGACGTGAAAGCGGCATTGACCGGCATGCTGGCTCCCGAATTCCGCGAAGACATCGTGGGTATCGCGGATGTCCGTGACGTGTTCCGTTCACCCAAGTTCGGCCAGGTGGCTGGCTGCATGGTGATTGAAGGCAACGTTTACCGGAACAAGCCAATCCGTGTTCTGCGTGACAACGTGGTGATCTTTGAGGGCGAGCTGGAATCCCTGCGTCGCTTCAAGGATGACGTGCCTGAAGTCCGCAACGGTACGGAGTGCGGTATCGGCGTGAAAGGCTACGACGTGAAGGTCGGTGACCAGATCGAGGTATTTGACCGCGTTCGGGTTGAGCGTAAGCTCGAATCCACTGGGGCTTAATGCACCTGATGTTAGCCTAATGCACCTGATGTTAAGGGAGGCCTAATGCCAAAAGAGTTCAGCCGAATTGATCGCATTGGCGATCAGATGCAACGCGAGCTGGCCCAGCTCATCCAGCGGGAGGTCAAAGACCCGCGGGTGGGCATGGTGACGGTCAACGCCGTCAAGGTAAGCCGTGATCTGGGTTACGCGGACGTTTATGTGTCGTTGCTGACCACGGAAGAATTGACCGAAGACTCACCTCAGGTGAAGGATTCTCTGTCGGTTCTCAATAAAGCCGCCGGTTTCCTCAAGGGCCAGATAGGTCGTGGAATGAAACTGCGGGTAACGCCCCAGCTGCGCTTCCACTTTGATGCGTTGCTGAATCACAGCCGGCATATGGACAATCTGATCAAGGAAGCGGTGGGTGATAAGCCTGCTGTTTCCGGTGATCTTGATGGTTCTGCCGATCCGGAGCAGTCGGAGAAAGGCGCTTGAGTCGACGGCGCAAGGGACGTGACGTTAACGGCATCCTGGTGATCGATAAGCCCATGGATATTACTTCCAATGGGATCCTTCAGCAGGTCAAAAGACTCTTTGGTGCTGCCAAGGCAGGCCATACCGGTGCCCTTGATCCGTTGGCGACTGGTGTTCTTCCGCTGTGTTTTGGCGAAGCCACCAAGTTCTCCCAGATGATGCTGGACAGCGACAAGGCTTATATCGCGACGGCCAAACTGGGTGTGCGTACAGAAACCGGCGACAGTGAAGGTCAGGTTGTGGCTGAGAAGCCCGTTCCGGCCGATCTGACACGAGAAAGGCTTGAGCCCATCCTGGAACGCTTTCGCGGCCATATCCAGCAAGTTCCCTCTATGTATTCGGCGCTTAAGCACAAGGGCCGTCCACTCTACGAATACGCCCGCGAGGGTATCGAGATAGATCGTCCTGCCCGACCCGTGAATATCTACGAGTTGACGCTGATTGAGCTTCGAGACGATGAGATGGATATCGCAGTCAGTTGCACCAAGGGGACGTATATACGGTCGCTGGTTGAGGATATTGGCGAGGTCATTGGGTGTGGCGCGCACGTAATAGCGCTTCGGCGGACCATGGCGTCGGGCTTTACCCTGGCAGACGCCTGCCAGGTTTCGACGCTAGAACATAGGCGTGAGCAGGACGAGAGTCTCGACGGCCTGCTGGTGGCCCCGGACGCGGCTTTATCGATGTTTCCGGAGCAGCACCTGGAAGGCCAGTCACTGGTATCGATATTGAACGGACAACCCGTTAGAATATCCGGTCAGTCAGAGGAGGGTTTTATTCGCCTTTACGGCAATAATGGCTTCGTCGGACTGGCAGAAAAATTCCCGGAAGGCGAGGACACCAAACTGGTGCCGCGCCGTCTGGTGAAGAGCGGCTGACAGCACTTTCCGAGTGTTGTGGCTGATTAGCCGAGCTGTAGAGATGCGCGGTTCGGCTGGACTTTATGAGCATCGCGATAATGAGGTGAGTTATGGCACTTTCTGCCATTGAGAAAGCAGAGATCGTAAAAGACTATCAGCAAGGTGACGGCGATACAGGTTCCCCTGAAGTTCAGGTAGCCCTGTTGAGCCACAACATCAACAAGCTGCAGGATCACTTCAAGGCCAACAAGCAGGATCACCATTCCCGCCGCGGCCTGATCCGTATGGTAAACCAGCGTCGTAAGCTGCTGGACTACCTAAAGCGCAAGAGCGCCGACCGTTACCTGGAATTGATCCAGCGTCTTGGCCTGCGTCGTTGATCTGATCAGTCTGATTAACTGGTGGGGTGTTAAAAGCCCCGCCAGTTGTGTTCCTCTTCTGCACGGTGTCTGCTGTTGAATTTTGAAGTGACTGACCGTCAAGACTGAAGGCCGAAACTGATAGCAGGTTGTTGAAAAGCCCGGTTGGCAAGTCGTTTGCCGCAGCGCGGGGTTTTGCAACAGCCTGTTAGCTTTCAGACAGGTTGCTCTCTGATTCATCCGGCAAACAGGCAGAAAACAGACAGACCGCATGGGCGGCTGCTCTGGGTCAATTGAACAGATAAAATCGAGATTAAATCAGGAGCAATTGTGGATCTGAAACCCGTAAAAAAATCATTTGAGCTTGGCGGCAAGACCGTCACCATCGAAACCGGTCGTATTGCGCGTCAGGCAACTGGTTCAGTGCTGGTCACCGTTGACGACATTTCGGTACTGGGTACCGTTGTTGCGGCCAAAGAAGCCAAACCCGGCCAGCCGTTTTTCCCGCTGACCGTAAACTACTTCGAGAAAACCTACGCTGTAGGCAAAATTCCCGGTGGCTTCTTCAAGCGTGAAGGCCGTCCGTCCGAGAAAGAAACCCTGACTTCGCGCCTGATCGATCGGCCGATCCGTCCGTTGTTCCCGAAAGGATTCATGAACGAGACTCAGGTCATCACCACGGTCATGTCCTCCAGCAAGAACCAGGACCCGGATATCGCCGGGCTGTTGGCGGCCTCCGCGGCTCTGTCGATTTCCGGTATCCCGTTTGACGGCCCGATTGGTGCGTCCCGGGTGGCCTACACCAACGAGCGTGGCTATTTCCTGAACCCGACGTTCGAAGAGCTGGAAACCTCCCTGCTGGACATGGTGGTCGCCGGTACTGACGATGCGGTGCTGATGGTTGAATCCGAAGCCAAGGGCCTGACCGAAGACCAGATGCTGGGCGCCGTGCTGTTCGGCCATGAAGAAATGCAGACAGCGATCACGGCCATCAAGGAGCTGGCGGCCGAAGTCGGCAAGCCTCGCTGGGAGTGGCAGCCGGAAGCAGAGAACACCGAGCTGCTGAACGCGGTGAACACCGAAGCCGCCGCGGCCATCGAAGAAGCCTACAGCATCCGTGACAAGATGGAGCGTTATGCCCGTCTGGGCGAAGTCAAGCGCGCGCTGGTGGAAAAACTGGCCGGCGACGAGGAAGGCCAGCCTTCTGCGGATGAGGTCAAAAAGTATTTTGCCAAGGTCGAGAAGACCATCGTTCGCCAGCAGGTGATTGACGGCAAGCCCCGCATTGACGGTCGCGACAACAAAACTGTTCGCCCGATCGAAGTGGAAGTCGGCATACTGCCCAGCACTCACGGTTCGGCCCTGTTCACCCGCGGTGAAACTCAGGCCATCGTAACCACGACGCTGGGCACTGCTCGTGACATGCAGATTATCGATGCTCTGGAAGGCGAGCGTAAAGATCCGTTCCTGTTCCACTACAACTTCCCTCCGTATTCGGTTGGCGAAGCCGGTCGTGTCGGTACGCCGGGTCGTCGTGAAGTTGGTCATGGTCGTCTGGCGAAGCGCGGTGTGGCCGCGGTTATGCCGACCATGGAAGAATTCCCGTACACCATTCGCGCGGTATCCGAGATCACCGAATCCAATGGCTCCAGCTCCATGGCGTCGGTTTGTGGTTCCAGTCTGGCGCTGATGGATGCCGGTGTGCCGATCAAGGCACCGGTGGCCGGTATTGCCATGGGTCTGGTCAAGGAAGGCGACAAGTTCGCGGTTCTGACCGACATTCTGGGTGACGAAGACCACCTCGGCGATATGGATTTCAAGGTAGCTGGTACGTCTGAAGGTATCACTGCGCTGCAGATGGATATCAAGATTCAGGGCATTACCGACGAGATCATGGAAATTGCTCTGGACCAGGCTAACGCAGCACGCCTGCACATCCTGGGTGAAATGGCGAAAGTCATTTCAGCGCCGCGCAAAGAGCTTTCAAGCCGTGCGCCGAGCATTACCACCATCAAGATCAACCCGGAGAAAATCCGTGACGTCATCGGTAAGGGCGGTTCTGTTATCCGTTCGATCTGTGACGAGACCGGCGCTTCCATTGATCTGGATGACGACGGCAATGTGAAGATCTACGCGGACAACCAGGATGCGGCCAACGCGGCGATGAAGCGGGTGATGGAAATCACTGCGGAGATCGAGGTTGGCGTTATCTACAAAGGCCGCGTTGAGCGCATCGTGGACTTTGGTGCTTTCGTTAACATCCTGCCTGGCAAAGATGGTCTGGTGCACATTTCCCAGATCTCTGATCAGCGGGTCGAGAACGTGACTGACGTGTTGAGCGAAGGTCAGGAAGTTCTGGTGAAGGTTCTGGACGTTGATAACCGTGGGCGCGTGAAGCTGTCCATGAAGGAAGTAAAGGAAGGCGAGCAGCCAACCGATCTTTCTGCACTGTAGGTCTAAGTAGGTCGGATTAGCCAAAGGCGTAATCCGACAAACAAAAAACCCGCCATGCTCTAGAGCCTGGCGGGCTTTTTCGTTCCTAATTGCCCTGTGAATCCATAAATCCCAAAACCGCCGCCTGATATGCCGGCACCACAAACGTCGCTGCATGGGGCGTGTCTGTCCTCAGAAACTCTTTCGGCTCCCTCGCCGCCTCAAACAGTCGCTCACCGTTAGCCAGCGGGATAATGCCGTCCCGTTCACTGTGAATCACCATTACGGGGACCGGGCTGATGTCGGCAACGAGCTCGTAGCCCTCGTATTCATCGGTAATGGTCCAGCTCAGGGGGACCTGGAATGGCCAGGTGAGCCAGAAGTCGCCGAGTTTTTCCCGGGTTATGGCGCGGAAACCGGCGAAAGTGCCGTCCAGGATGACGCCATCCAGCGGTGGTTGCTCGTTGCGTTTTACCCATTCGCTGGCAAGCGCTGTCCCCAACGCGCCGCCCAGGCTCTGGCCGAGAAGGAACAGCGGCTTGCCTTCTATCTCCTGTTTTTCCGCCAACCACCGAAGGCCGGTCTCTGCGTCGTGCAGGGCGCCTTCTATGTCGGGTGCGCCGGTTGAGCGCCCGTATCCACGGTAATCAATCAGGAAAACGTTGTAGCGCCTCTCAGGAAGCCAGGCGACGTTCATTATGTGGCTGCTGATGTTCTGGGCGTTACCGTGGAGAAAGTACACGGTGCCTTTCGGTTCTGATTGCGCGGGCAGCCACCAGCCGTGGAGGGTTTCACCGTCCGGGGTGTCCAGAGACACGTCTTCGTATTCAAGGTTCAGCCGGTCCGGGGTGATGTAGGTTACCTGGTCCGGGTAAAAGAACAGGCTGCTACACCCGGCGAGCATGAGCAACGCAAGGGCCGCTGTGATGCCGGCGGAGAGTCTTAAAAGTACGCGTGGAGTCCAATTTGCCATTCGCTGCGGTACCTGTCGTAGTGGTCTTCACGGCTGAATTTACCGAACAGGCTGAAGTCTCTTCCGAGGTGCCAGTTGGCTTCGAGGTAGGCCTGGTCCTGGCGGTGTTGGCTGCTGACAATCCAGGCTTTGGTTTTGATGCCCCCTAAAAGGCTGAATCGGCTGTTCTGGTGAAGGATGCCGAGGTCAGCGCCGGGAGCCGCATCATAGCCACGGCGCAGGTCGTCATCGATTTCCAGGTCGGCGGTGGCTATAGCGAAAGCCTGTGTGCCACTGCCCAGTTGCCAACTCCCGCCGGCCCCGCCTTCCAGGTAGGGAGTGAATACGCGATTGGTTGCGGTATCCGTACGGCGACCACCGAAGCCCACCTGCCAGGACAGAGGCGAGAAGAATTGATTACGCGGCGAAAGCGATCGGATTTCCACGCCGGTAAGCTGTTCGATCTGCAGTTCATCGTTGTCGGTATAAAGGCGAGCGTCCAGACGCAGAAACTGGAGTTGGGCGCCACTGCGGTAGCCGGCGGGCGGATCCAGCACATCATGGTAGGCCGGGCGAAGCGTCAGTTCGGTGAAGTTACGGTCGCCAAGTCGGCCACCGCTGAGGCTGGCGCGAAAAGTATCATGCCCCTGGTCGTCACGGATGGCAGGTTCTGGTGGGCCGTCCGACGCGTCTACGCCACGAATTCGGCTGCGCTCCCGTAGCAGATTGTGTGACAGCGGCGCGGCGTGTTCACGGGGCCAGCCGTCGGCTTCGCTCTGGTAGCGAACATAATCGTAGGTGGTGTCCAGCACCCTGGCTCGTTCTTCGTCGGTTAATGCTTTGACTTCCTGCGCGTCCGCCGCTACGTAGCCGTTGGCAATGGCGGCGGCCAGGGTCCGGTGTTCAGAGGGCAGTGATTCGATCGCGTGGGTGACTTTGGTCGCGGAGGAAGGGCGGTAAGTCACCTCTTTTACCAGGTCCCTGTCAACGACCCAGCGTACGGTGTCCGAGGGAATGGCGTGAGTGCTTACTTCGGCCAGCAGGTCGGTGCCGGGGCGCGCGACGTCAATAAGAGCCAGCAGGCGATAGGCGCAATTCTCGTCGAAAAAGTAATAGTCAAAGTTGCGCTCGCGGATTTCCCAGGTATGAGCCAGCATCATGTCCACTTCTGCCTGGTTCAGGTTGAGCTGGTATTCCCAGAGATCGCGATGCTCAATGTCTGAATACAGGCGGATTTTTTCGTAATAGGGCTGAATCGACGTAATGCCCGGATAGCCGCCGAAAATACCTTTATAAGCAAACAGGATTTCGCTGTCGTGGGCCGCTGCATCGGCGGCATAGGATATCGTGTTGGCCAGAATCAGGTTGGTTTCTTCATCTTCCTTGGGTGGATCTAGCCGCAAAAAAGTGTGGCCAAACATGGACGATGGACTGTTCAGGTAAGACGCGGCAAACACCAGTGAGACGGTTTCGGTGTTCAGCTCCTCCGACCATTGTTCGAAGGCGGGGCAGTTTGCGGGCTGCAATGACATATCCAGCTGTTGTCTTAGCCAGCGATCTCTGGCCGGAAAGCGACAGCGGGCGTGGCCGTTTCCACCGCCGGGCCGACTGATGGCTTCCAGAGTGGCCTGAAGCTCTGCTCTGGGTGATGTTTTCCCCCCGGCACTCAGGAAAAAGTCCTCATCGTCTGCCTGCCCGGTGTATCCATCGCCAAAACGGTCAGGCTGATAATGCAGCAGTGTCAGCCAGGCGGGGTGTAAATGCAGATTGCCGGTATCGCTGGGCGATGTGGCCGACGCATTGAAAGCGGGTGCCAGCCAAACAAAGGCCAGCGCAAACTGAAGCAAAGTGCGCATGGATGGTCAGTCAGTTCCGGGTCGGGCAAAGATGATTGCAGTCGGTTGAAATCGGTGCGCCGTCCCTGGCGCGAGTGATTCCTTGACGGCCGATCAGGCTGCTACATACTTGCTCAGTGCCTGATCGCTTTCCAGCAGAGCTACGATGGCATCCACTGCTTCACCGGATGTGGTGTCGGACGAAGGGAAAATGGTTGCGAAGTTGTCCTAGAGGACTTTGCGGAAGGAATCCCGATCTGCTTCATCAACGCCCAGAAGCACGGCCAGCGTGTCCAGGTTTTCACCGTTTCCACGGGACATGTCGCGGGCCACTTTGTCGATATTGCTGTCCATGTACATGGCCATGGATTGCACAGACTGATTGGTCTGGCAGCCCAGTGTGCCGGTCGTCATGCCGAATGTCTGGTTGCCAAACGTTCCGTTAGTGGTTGCGGCCAGAACGTGCGGTGCAATACCGGACTGTCCTTTCCAGATCATGGCGCCAACGCCGCAACCCGGCTGGGCAAACGCGAGGGTAGAGGCACCCATGAGCAATGCACCTGCGATCAGTTTTTTCATTATCTACTCCTTGTATTTTTAGGCAGCACGTTAACGGCCCTGACTGATTCCCCGAAAAGGCAGGCAGACCGCTGATCTTTAGTATAGTTCATCTTACTGAAAGGCAAGCCCTGTGCGCGATGATTACACGGTATTCGGGTATAGCGCGGGCGAACCGACGGCTAACCCCCGAGATAGGCGTTTTGTACCTCCGGGTTTTTCAGCAGATTTTTCCCGGTGTCATGCAAGCGAATGCGCCCGGTGTCCAATACATACCCGCGGTCTGCCAGGTTCAGCGCCTGATGAGCGTTTTGCTCCACCAGAAATACGGTAATGCCTTCCTCGCGCAGTTGACCAATAATCTCGAAGATCTGTTTGATGACCAGTGGTGCAAGTCCCAACGAGGGCTCGTCCAGGATGATCATGCTCGGTTTGCTCATCAGTGCACGGCCAATGGCCAGCATCTGTTGCTCGCCGCCGGACATGGTGCCCGCGCGCTGATGCTCCCGTTCTTTCAGGCGTGGAAACAGCTCGTAGACGTGGTCCTGGCTTTTGCGGATTTCCGGTTTGGTGTTGAAGAACCCGCCCATGTGCAGGTTTTCTTCAACAGTCAGGCCGGCAAATACCCGGCGGCCTTCGGGGACGATAGAAATGCCTGATCGCATGATGTTGGAGGTTGGGTCCTGGGTGATATCCCGCCCCTGCAGGATGACCCGGCCCGATGAGGCCCGGGGGTTGCCACAGACCGTCATTAGCAGGGTGGTCTTTCCGGCGCCATTGGCACCGATCAGTGACACAATTTCGCCTTTGTTCACCTCAACGGATACGCCATGAAGCGCTTCTATTTTGCCGTAGTGGGTATGGACGTCTTCTAGTACAAGCATGGTAGTTCCTCAGGCCTCACCCAGGTAGGCTTTAATAACGTCGTCATTCTGACGAATTTCGTCCGGCGTCCCGCTGGCGAGCGGGCGTCCCTGGCTGATCACGTTGATCCGGTCGGAAATGCCCATAACCAGGCTCATATCGTGTTCAATCAGCACAACCGACACGTTGTAGTCTTCCTTGAGGCTGATAATCAGCTGGTTCAGATCCTTGGTTTCAGCGGGATTCAGGCCCGCCGCCGGTTCATCCAGCATCAGCAGCTTGGGCTCGGTGACCATACAACGGGCAATTTCCAGCCGGCGTTGCTGACCGTAAGCCAGGTTGCCTGCCTCGCGGTTGGCCATGTCCGTCAGGCCTACGCGGTCCAGCCAGTAGGCGGCCCGGTCCAGCGACTTCTGCTCTCTGTGCCGATAGTCTGGCGTTTTGAACAGCCCTGAGATCAGGTTGGTATTCAGGTGGCGATGCTGTGCAACCAGCAGGTTTTCAACCACCGTCATCTGACTGAACAGGCGTACATGCTGGAAGGTGCGAACCATGCCAAGCCGGGAAATTTTAAAATCAGGCTTGCCCTGAATCTCCCGGCCTTCAAACAGAATCTTCCCGCCCGTGGGCTTGTAGAAGCCGCTCATACAGTTAAAGACGGTGGTTTTGCCCGCCCCGTTGGGGCCGATGATGGCCAAAATTTCGTGTTCCTGTACGTTCAGCGACACCTGATCTACCGCCAGAAGCCCGCCAAAGCGCATCGACAGATCTTTTACTTCAAGCATTATCCGTCACTCCTGAGGTTTGAGTTCAATATGAATGCGTCGCATGGGCAGCAGGCCCTGGGGTCGCCACACCATCATCAACACCATGGCGGCACCAAAAATCAGCATTCGGTATTCGGAGAACTCCCGGGCAAGCTCCGGCAGGATAGTCACGGCAATGGCCGCGAGGATAACGCCCATCTGGGAGCCCATGCCGCCCAGCACCACAATGGCCAGGATGATGGCGGACTCCAGGAAGACGAAGGATTCGGGGCTGATGAAGCCCTGCTTGGAAGCGAACACAGTCCCGGCAAAGCCGGCAAAAAAAGCACCGATTGTAAAGGCCGACAGTTTGATGGCGGTGCGGTTCAGGCCGAGCGAGCGGGAGGCAATTTCGTCTTCCCGCAATGCTTCCCAGGCACGGCCTACCGGCATGCGCATCAGGCGACGGATCACAATGGCGGTGATCACGGCCAGCACCAGGGCGATGAGGTACAGGAAGATCACCTTGTGTTCACCGGCATAGGCGATGCCAAAGGTTTCATGGAAGGAGGTGTTGCCTTCCTCTTTGACGCGTCGTCCGAACTCCATGCCGAACAGTGTTGGATCCGGTATGCCGCCAATGCCGTTAGGGCCCCCGGTCAGGTTGGTCATATTGTTCAGCAGAATACGGATGATTTCGCCGAAGCCGAGAGTGACAATTGCCAGATAGTCACCACGCAGTCGCAGCACTGGGAAACCCAGAACCAAACCGAACAGGGCCGCCATGAGTGCACCGATTGGCAGAGCCAGCCAGAAGGAAATGCCGAAATATTGGGACAGCAGCGCGAAGGAATAGGCACCAACCGCATAGAAGGCCACATAGCCCAGGTCCAGCAGGCCTGCGAGACCGACCACCACGTTCAGACCCAGGGCCAGCATGATGTAAATCAACACCAGTGTCGCCAGATCCACCGCGCCCCGTGACGCCATGAACGGCCAGAAAAGAGCGCCGACCAGCATCAGAGTCAGAAGCACAGATTCGAGCTTGAGGCGTTTTTTCTGTGCCATTGGGGGGCGGTTAGCCAGGGGATTCAGGGCGGGTAATTTACCAAGGACGCCAGTCATGTTGTCCCGGAACAGCTGGAACAGGAAGACCGCCAGGGCGGCAAAAAACACGCCGATAATCGTGGACGTTTCTGCGCCCTTGAGAACCATCGAGCTGCCTTCGCTGACCAGGTTGAAGCCCAAAATAGGGTAGGCAATAATCAGTGTTACGATCGCGCTGAAGAGCGCGTGCTTGATGTTGTTAGCAGCCATCAGATCTTCTCAACCTCCGGTTTACCAAGCAGGCCGGTGGGTTTGAACAGCAATATGAGTATCAACAGGCTGAATGAAATCACATCCTTGTATTCTCCGCTGAGGTAGCCCGATGTCATGCTCTCGGCAACCCCAAGAATCAGGCCACCCAACATGGCGCCCGGAATACTTCCGATTCCGCCCAGCACGGCGGCGGTGAATGCTTTCAGGCCGGCAATGAAGCCAAACAATGGGTCAATAGAGCCGTAGTACATACCCAGTAACAATCCGGCGACCGCTGCCAACGCGGCGCCAATAACAAAGGTCGCAGAGATGATCCGGTTGGTATCGATGCCAAGCAGGTTGGCCATACCCAGATCCTGGGATACCGCACGACAGGCCCGCCCAATTCTGGATCGTGAAATGAACAGTGACAGCGCGGTCATGCAAACCAGAGTCACCGCAAAGATCATGATCTGCATGTAGGAAATCGAAGTCTGGAAAGAGTCTGGATCGCCGAACCGGAATCCGCCCTCGATCAACGCTGGAAAGCCCTTGTTACTTGAGCCCTGAGCCAGATGAACATAGTTCTGCAGGAAAATCGACATGCCGATGGCGGAAATCAAGGGGATCAGTCTGTGCTTGCCGCGAACCGGCCGGTAAGCCGCGCGTTCAACGGCCCAGCCCATGGAGCTGGATACAATGATGGCGCAGACAAGAGCGACCACCAGGATCAGTGGAAGCCAGGCAACCCCCAGTGAGGCCAGGCCGGTAATAGCAATCAGCGCCGTATAGGCACCAATCATGTAGATTTCACCATGGGCAAAATTGATCATGCCGATGATGCCGTAAACCATCGTGTAACCGATGGCGATCAGAGCGTAGGTGCTCCCGATCGTCAGTCCGTTGATAAGTTGTTGAATAAAGTACAGGAGATCTTGCATGGGTGTCGGACTCCGATAGACTGCCTCCTCCCCTATAAACAGGCACCTCCCGGGTTGCGGGAGGTGCTGGATGCAGGCTCAACAGAGGCCAATAAAAACACCTTCTCCCGGATCGCGGTGAGAAGGTGCTCTCATAATTACCGTTTTTTAACGATTTGAGCCTAGTTTACCGGAGTTTTGCTGCCATCTGAATGCCATTCGTAAACAACAAACTCGAATGACTCCAAATCGCCGGCCTGATTGTACTCAACCGTGCCGATTGGCGTCTCGAATGTGCCGGCGCGCAGGGCTTCGGCAACATCGAACGGATCCATGGAGCCGGCCTCCTCAATGCCTTCTGCTACAAGCTGGACAGCCGTGTAAGAGGTAAGTACGAACGGGCCGGACGGGTCCTCGCCTTTTTCTTCAAAGGCCTGAACCAGTTCCTGGTTCGCTTCTTTCTGATCGAAGCTCGGTGGCAATGTGACCATCAGGCCTTCAGCTGCGTCACCGGCAATGGAGTTGATATCTTTATTGCCGACGCCTTCAGGCCCCATGAAGATCGCTTCCAGGCCAGCCTGGTCCGCCTGGCGCAGAATCAGGCCCAACTCCGGGTGGTAGCCGCCGTAGTAGACGTAATCGACGTCCGCCTGTCTGAGCTTGGTGACCAGCGACGAAAAGTCCTTGGCGCCAGCGGTGATGCCCTCAAACATAGCCACTTCGACGCCTGCTTCGGTCAGCGTGTCGCGAACCGATGTCGCAATACCTTCGCCATACTGTTGCTTGTCGTGAATGATCGCAACGCGCTCAGGGTTCTGGCTGGCGATGTAATTGGCAGCAACCGGGCCCTGCATGCTGTCCAGGCCGATGGTGCGGAAGATCAGCTCGTAGCCGCGCTCGGTGATTTCCGGGCTGGTGGAAGCCGGGGTGATCATCAGAATGCCTTCGTCTTCGTAGATGTCAGACGCTGGCTGAGTAGAGCTTGAACACAGGTGACCGATAACAAAGCGGACGCCTTCGTTCACCATGCTGTTGGCAACGGTTACTGCCTGTTTCGGATCACAGACGTCGTCGTATTCGACGGCCACAAGCTCTTCGCCCATGACGCCGCCATTGGCGTTGATTTGCTCAATGGCCATACGGGCGCCAGAGAATTGCATGTCGCCGTACTGGGCAACCGGGCCGGTCTGCGGTCCGGCGATGCCGACTTTGATCTCAGCGGCGGCTTGACCTGCGGCCATCAAGGCGGTGGTGGCGCCTATGGCGGTGACGATTGTTCTGATGGAATTAGTCATTGGTTATTTCCTGTGAGGTGTCAGGGATTCTTCTATTCTTAGGGGCTTAAACAAACACTACGACCGATTCCTTGTCAAGATTCGGGTTCATCTTCGTCGTCGTGAACCGAGGCATCATGCTTGAATGATATCCGATTTTCGTATTCAACCACCAGTTCTATGACGTGTTTTTCGGCCAGTGTGATCTTAAAGAAATGCTGGTTGCATTTGCTGGTGCAAAGACCTCTAATACTTAGAGGTATAAAGAATGGCGCTAAATCAGATTCTGGAGCGAATAATTGGACAATTACGAGGGTGTACTGGTGGCGCTTCGCCGTGTGATCCGGGCAACGGACCTGCATTCCAAACGGTTGAGCAAGCACGCCGGACTGACCGGGCCGCAGTTGTTGATTATGCGCAGTATCCGTGACTTGGGCGAGGTCACCATTGGCACCATTGCCGACAAGGTGAGCCTGAGTCAGGCCACGGTAACCACGATTCTGGACAGGTTAGAGCACCGCAAGCTGGTGTATCGGGTTCGCAGTACCCAGGACAAGCGCAAGGTTCATGCGCACCTGACGGAGGAGGGCGCGGATATTCTGGCCCGCGCGCCGCAGCCGTTGCAGGAGGATTTCATCAAGAAATTCCAGAGCCTGGCGGAGTGGGAGCAGACCATGATTCTGGCGTCTTTGCAGCGGGTTGCCAATATGATGGACGCCGACGACATTGATGCGTCGCCGGTCCTGGATGTGGGGCCGGTGTTGCGAGAGGACGGCTGGAAGGCTAAAGCCTAGCGTAGGGGCTGGTTTCAACCTACGAGGCAATATCAGTGCACCGAAGCCCCTCTTTTAGGCTTGTCGCCAAAGCACACCTGGAATACGTCGCTGTATTGTTTCGCAAAGTTCACCGTCAGGCCTTCTTTAAGATACTCCGGCAGTTCCTCGTAATCCCCCCGGTTGCCCTCCGGCAGGATCAGATTGCCGATTTTCTGGCGCCGGGCGGCGATGACTTTTTCGCGGATGCCGCCCACCGGAAATACCTGGCCTGTCAGGGTCAGTTCGCCGGTCATCGCAATGTTCTGCTGTGGCGCTTCACCCCGTGCGATGGAGAGCAGGGCCGTGGCCATGGTCACGCCGGCGCTGGGTCCGTCCTTGGGGGTGGCACCTTCGGGCACATGCAGGTGTACAAAGGATTTGTCGAAGAAAATCGGGTCACCTTTGTAGCGTTTAAGATTCGATGACACGTAGCTGTAAGCGATTTCTGCCGATTCTTTCATTACGTCGCCCAACTGCCCGGTCAATTTGAAACCGCGCTGGGTGCTGTGAACCCTCGACGCTTCGATGCTCAGCGTGGCACCGCCCATGGCGGTCCAGGCAAGCCCCGTCACGACACCTATGCCTTTAAGAGATTTTTCCTTGCGGAAAGCGGGTTGGCCCAGCAGATCGGTCAGGTCAGACACGCCCACTTTCACCGGCTCGTCGGGGTTTTCCAGCAAGCGCACGATGCCTTTGCGGATGACCTTGTGCAGCAGTTTCTCCAGACCCCGTACCCCGGCTTCACGGGCGTAGCCTTCGATGATCTGTTTGATGGCCGCGTCGGTGATGTTCATCTGTTTCTTCAGCAGTCCGGCCCGCTTCAGCAGCTTGGGGAGCAAATAATGCTTGGCGATGGCCACTTTTTCTTCAGCGATGTAGCCGGACAGGCGGATAACATCCATCCGGTCCAGCAGGGGCCGTGGAATGGTGTCCAGCTGGTTTGCGGTGCAGATGAACAATACTTTGGACAGGTCCATGCGCACGTCCAGGTAATGGTCCAGAAACTCCCGGTTCTGTTCCGGATCCAGAGTCTCCAAAAGTGCCGAGGCCGGGTCGCCCTGGAAGGACGCGCCGATCTTGTCGATTTCATCGAGCATGATCACCGGGTTCGATACTTTGGAATCTTTCAGGGCCTGCACAAATTTACCGGGCATAGCGCCGATGTAGGTGCGGCGATGGCCTTTGATTTCGGCTTCGTCGCGCATTCCGCCAACGCTGAAGCGATAGAACTCGCGGCCCAGCGCGTCGGCCACGGAATGCCCGATGGAGGTTTTGCCCACGCCCGGCGGGCCGACCAACAGCAGAATCGAGCCGCTGACTTCGCCCTTGAACGTGCCTTCGGCAAGGAATTCGATGATCCGGTCTTTCACGTCCTCCAGGCCATCGTGATCACGGTTCAAAATTTTCCGGGCGGCGGCTAGGTCGAAGTGGTCCTCTGAGGTCTGGCCCCAGGGCACCTGAGTCAGCCAGTCCAGGTAATTGCGGGTGACACCGTATTCAGGGGACCCTTGCTCCAGAACCTTCAGTTTTTCGAGTTCGTCGTCGAAGCGTTCCTTTACCTGTTCCGGCGGCTCCAGTTTTTCCATGCGGGCACTGAACTTTTCCGCATCCGCCGTTTTGTCATCCTTGGCCATGCCCAGCTCGCGCTGGATGACTTTGAGCTGTTCCTTGAGGAAAAACTCCCGCTGGTGCTTCTGCACCTTGTCGTTCACTTCCTCGCTGATCTCTGCCTGCAGGCGGGCGACCTCCTGCTCTTTGGCCATCAACAGAAGTACTTTCTCCATGCGACGCAACAGCGGCACCGTATTGAGTATCTCCTGCAGTTCATGGCCCTTGGCGCTGGTCATGGACGCGCCAAAGTCGGCCAGGGGTGAACTGTCTTCGGGGCCAAAGCGGGACAGGTACTGTTTGACCTCCTCGCCATACAGCGGGTTGGTTCTCAGCAATTCCTTGATGGAGCTGATGATCGCGAGGGTGTAGGCCTTCAACTCATCCCGGGCCTCTTCCGGCTCTTCCGGATACTCGACCTCTACCAGGTAGGGCGGTTTGCGGCTCAGCCAACGGGTTATGCGGAAGCGTTGCAGACCCTGGGCAATGAACTGCACCTTCCCGTTATCGGACTGCGCATGATGAATGCGAACCGCACAGCCCATAGTTTCGAGTTCTTCGCTGTCAGGAATGCCCTGTCCCGGATCGCTGTCTTCGGCAAAACAGATGCCCAGTACCCTGTGGTCGGTTTCGCTTACCTGCTTCAGGGTTTCCTGCCAGGGGTTCTGATTCACGACAATTGGCTGCACCTGAGCCGGGAAGAACGGACGGTTGGACACCGGCAACACATACATCCGCCGCGGCATTTGATGCTTCGGAAGCACAAGGCTCTTTCTCTTTTCGTCCTTGCCGATGTAATCGGTCAAGTCTTCATCCTGGTCGCTGAAGCCTTCAAACGAGTCTTTATAGCTGTCGTCGTTCATGCGTCTCGTGAATCCTCTGGGTTAGTGCGCTTGAGTGCTGAAGAATTTATACGCCCTATCTAGCGCCGACTCCGTGTTTTTCAAGTCGGGAGTGCACCTACGGCAAAGCCTTGAAATCCGCTCACCTGCCCCAAAATTCATGGGCAATTCCAAACCATTTATCTGTTTTCAGCATCAGGTGTTCCAATGACGAATTCCCCGCATATTTTTGAAGCCACCATGGAGAGTTTTCAGCAGGACGTCATGGAGGCGTCTTCACAGACCCCGGTTCTGATTGATGTGTGGGCCGAGTGGTGCGCGCCCTGTAAACAGCTAATGCCGCTTCTTGAAAAGCTGGCGAACGAGTATAAAGGTGCCTTTCGTCTGGCCAAGGTCAATGCTGACCAACAGGAGCAGCTGACCGCAAGCCTGGGCGTGCGCAGCTTGCCGACGGTGATTCTGGTGAAAGACGGACAGGCGCTTGACGGCTTTAACAGTGCGCTGCAGGAAAGCGAAATTCGCAAGATCCTGGAAAAGCACATTGAGATGCCGGAAGACGAGGAAGCGCCTTATGACAAGGCGCATCGGTTGTGGGAAGAGGGCGATATCGAAGCGGCCCTGGCGGTTCTGAGCGACATGAACCGAAATGACCCGGAAGATCTTAAAGTACTCATTGATCTGGCCCAGCTGAAGGCCGAACTGGGCGATCTGGAGACGGCGGAACAGGTACTGGACAGCCTGCCTGCGGAAGAAAAAATGCAGCAGCAGGCCAAACAGCTGGCAGCTCGCATCAAATTCCTGAAAGCGTCAGCGGAACTGCCGCCTGTCCTGGAGCTGGAAGATGCCCTGGACAAGGACCCGAAAGATCCGAATGCGCTGCACCTTCGAGCGCTGCATCACATCCTCAAAGAAGACAACGCCGACGCCATGGAGCTTCTGATCCGCCTGATGCAGGTCGACAGCAAGTACAAGGACGAAGTCGCCAAAACCACCCTGATCGAGCTGTTCGACAAGCTGGGCAATAACAATCCGGACGTTCGCACCTATCGGCGCAAGCTTTATACCCTGATGCACTGACAGATCCGTCCAGCCGGAACCGAACGTAGGTCGGGTAGAGCCAAAGGCGAAACCCGACAAACCCACTCGACCCAACCCCCATGCTAAAACTTCCACCCCAGCCCCCGAACTGCGAACTTTGCCAGCGCCCCGTCGGCAGGCTTACCCGGCATCACCTCATTCCCAAACACCTTCATCGGAAAAAACGATTCCAGAAGCTCTTTACACGGGAAGATCTGATCACCCGCACCCTCTGGGTGTGTCGTCCATGCCACAATGCGATTCACAAAGCGCGTTCAGAATACGAGCTCGGGCTGTACTTCAACACGCGGGAGACACTGCTTGAGTTGGCGGAATTACGGACATTTGTAGAATGGCTCGCAGATAAGCCAGAAGGATTCACCCCCAAAAGATAGGGCCGCCCTTTCCCGCTTATACCTTGGTCTCATGACCCTTGTTTTAGTGCTTACTTTTGGACAGTATTGCGTAATAAAACTAAATTAAGGGTTCTTTCGCCGAAATTCGGTCCAGAAAAACGCTTTTGATGTCTTCAGTTTGTAGTAATTCTACAGTTCCGCAGATCGGATGCACCGGCACCGGGCGGTTAAAACCGCGATCGTGTTCTATGCTTGATGGATTCAGTGCTGCAATTTTAACGACGAGCGTGTTAAGCGGAGGTTTTGATGTACCAGGACGATGATCCCACAGAGACCAGTGAATGGCTGGATGCTCTGGAATCGCTCATTGAGCAGGAAGGCGTGGGCCGAGCCAAATATATTCTTGAGCGACTGTCAGAGCGCGCGAGCCGGGACGGCACCGAGCTGCCCTACTCGATTACAACGCCGTTCCGAAACAGTATCCCCGCCACCCAGGAATCCAGAATGCCCGGCGACCTGTTTATGGAGCGCCGAATCCGCTCACTGATTCGCTGGAATGCCATGGCGATGGTGCTTCGGGCGAATCAGCGGCCCGGTGAACTGGGCGGGCACGTATCATCCTTTTCGTCGGCGGCGACACTCTATGATGTTGGCTTCAACTACTTCTTCCATGGCGGTGACGACAAGCGTGAATCCGATCTGGTGTATTTCCAGGGCCACTCTTCACCGGGTATTTATGCGCGTTCCTATCTGGAAGGTCGTTTTGAAGAAGAGCAGTTGGACAAATACCGGGAAGAGGTGGACGGCGACGGTTTGTCCTCCTATCCCCACCCCTGGCTGATGCCGGATTACTGGCAGTTTCCGACCGTATCCATGGGCCTCGGTCCGATTCAGGCGATTTATCAGGCCCAGGTAATGAAGTATCTGCACAGCCGCGAGCTCATTGATATGGGCGAGCGGAAAGTGTGGTGTTTCGTGGGCGACGGTGAGTGTGATGAGCCGGAAACCCTCGGTTCTATCTCGGTCGCTGGCCGTGAAAATCTCAGCAACCTTATCTTTGTGGTCAACTGCAACCTGCAGCGCCTGGACGGCCCGGTACGCGGTAACGGCAAGATTATCCAGGAGCTGGAAGGTATCTTCCGCGGCGCTGGCTGGAACGTGCTGAAAGTTGTCTGGGGCCGCATGTGGGATCCCCTGTTCGAGAAAGACAAGGACGGCCTGATGCAGCGGACAATGGACGAGGCCGTCGACGGTGACCTGCAGAATTTCAAGAGCAACGGCCCGGCCTATACCCGCAAGAATTTCTTCGGCAAATACCCGGAGCTGTCCAAGCTGGTCGAGAATCTCACCGATGAAGACATCGGCAAGCTCAACCGGGGTGGCCATGACCCCTACAAGGTGTATGCGGCCTATCACCACGCCGTTCACAATAACGGTGGGCGGCCAACGGTTATTCTGGCCCATACCATCAAGGGCTACGGGTTTGGTACGGCGGGCGAGGCCCAGAACACGGCGCACTCGCTGAAAAAGCTGGATATGGATCAGCTCAAAGCTTTCCGCGACCGGTTCGCGGTGCCGCTGAAGGATGAAGAGCTCAAGGACGTGCCCTACTACCGCCCGGCGCCGGACAGCCCGGAAATTGTCTACATGAAAAAGCGCCGGCAGGAGCTGGGCGGCTTCTACCCCAAGCGTCGCAAAGATTGCCAGCCTCTTGAAGCCCCGTCGCTGGACACCTTCAAAGCGTTGCTGGATGGCTCCAATGACCGTGCCATCTCAACCACCATGGCATTTGTGCGCTTGCTGACAGCGCTGACCAAAGACAAACGTATCGGCAAGCGGATTGTGCCCATCATTCCGGATGAGGCCCGCACGTTCGGCATGGAAGGCATGTTCCGCCAGTTGGGCATCTACACCTCGGAAGGCCAGAAGTACGTGCCGGAAGACCGTGAACAGATCATGTACTACAAGGAAGACAAGAAAGGCCAGGTATTGGAAGAAGGGATTAACGAGGATGGTTCCATGGCAGCCTGGATGGCAGCTGCGACCTCCTACAGCACCAACAACTTCCCGCTGGTGCCCTTCTACATCTTCTATTCCATGTTCGGCTTCCAGCGTGTGGGCGATCTGGCCTGGGCGTCTGGTGATATCCAGGCCCGCGGCTTCCTGATCGGCGGTACCGCCGGGCGCACCACGCTTAACGGCGAAGGCCTGCAGCATCAGGATGGCCACAGCCATATCTTGGCCCAGACCATCCCGAGCTGTAAGGCCTACGATCCTGCTTACGGTTATGAAATGGCGGTGGTGGTGCAGCATGGCATCAAGGAAATGTTTGAAGACAACCAGAACGTCTTCTACTACCTGACCATCGAGAACGAAAACTACGTTCAGCCGGCGATGCCCAAGGGCAAGAAGGTCGAAGAGGGCATCATCAAAGGCATGTACCTGTTGGACTCGGTGGAGACCAAGAGCAACAAGAAAACCCCGCGGGTTCAGATGCTCGGCTCCGGTTCCATTCTTAACGAAGTGCGCGCCGCAGCCCAGTTGCTGAAAGACGATTTCAATGTTGCCAGCGACATCTGGAGTGTCACCAGTTTCAATGAGCTCGCCCGCGACGGCCTGCACATTGAGCGCTGGAACCGCCTGCATCCGGACGATACGGCCAAGAAGGCGTACATCACCCAGTGCCTGGAAAAACAACAGGGGCCGGTGGTGTCCTCCACGGACTACATCAAGCTGCTGTCTGAGCAGGTTCGTGCCTACATTCCCAAAACCTACCTGACCCTGGGCACCGACGGCTTTGGCCGCAGTGATACCCGCGAAAAGCTGCGCAGCCACTTCGAGGTGGACCGCTACTACGTGGCCGTGACCGCATTGTCAGCGTTGGCAAGGGATGGCGAGGTGGAAAAAGAAGTGGTTCTCGAAGCGATGCGCAAGTACGGAATCGATCGCAACAAAACGAACCCGGTGCTGAGCTAAGGAGACCGCCATGAGTGAACAGGAAATCAAGGTTCCCGATCTCGGCGGTGCGGACGAGGTCGAAGTGATTGAAATACTCGTCAGCAAGGGGGATTCGGTCGAGGAAGAAGATCCGATACTGACCGTCGAGTCTGACAAGGCCTCGGTCGAGCTGCCCTCGCCGGGCGCCGGCAAGATCACCAAAATTACGGTCAAGGTAGGCGACAAAGTCAAAGAAGGCGATGTGGTCGGCATGATGGAAACCAGTGGGGACACTGGTGGCTCTGGTGACGCTGATAGCTCCGGGGGCGACGAAGGCTCCGACGATGAAGCGGCAGAATCCGGCAAGGAAGAAAAAGCCGGGGCCAAATCTGACGACAATGCCGAGCAGAAACCAGCGCCGAAGAAATCCGGCGGGTCCCGCACGGAAACGGTGAAAGTACCGGCGCTGGACGGCTTCGACAATGTGCCCATCATCGAAATCAACGTCAGCGAGGGTGACGAGGTTGAGGCAGACGCTCCGCTGGTCACCGTGGAGTCTGACAAGGCCACGATGGAGATACCGTCTCCGTTCGCGGGCAAGGTTGGAAAGATCCTGGTCAAGGAAGGTGACAAGCTGTCCGAGGGCCATGATCTGGTTGAAATGACCATTGTTGAGGAAGGCGGTGAAAGCGGCGATGAGGATGAAGCGGAAGCTCCGTCAAAGCCCGAGGCGTCTTCTGATGATGACAAGCAGCAGGCCAAGCCGGAGCCGAAGAGTGACAGCAAGGGGCCGGCGCAGCCGGCAGCCACCTATGAACCACCGGCACCCGGCACGAAAGTCCATGCCGGCCCGGCGGTGCGCAAGCTGGCGCGGGAGTTCGGCGCGGATCTGGCCCGCATCAAGGGATCTGGCCCGAAAAGCCGTGTCCTCAAGGATGATGTGCAGGCCTATGTGAAAGGTCAGCTGCAGCAGACCCAGCAGGGCAGCGCGGTGGCCGGTGGTGGCGGTTCCGGGATTCCAGGGGTCAAACTGCCGGACTTCAGCCAGTTTGGCGACATTGAGCGCGAATCCATGTCGCGCATGATGTTTGCCACCGCCAACAACATGCAGCGCAGCTGGCTGAACGTGCCGCATGTGACGCAGTTCGAGGATGCGGACATCACCGACATGGAAGATTTCCGCAAGTCGCAGAAGGCGGCAGGCGAGAAAAAAGGCGTGAAGATGACGCCACTGCCGTTCCTGCTGAAAGCCTGTGCCACGGCGCTGGCCGAGCTGCCCCAGTTCAATGTGTCGCTGGATATGGATCGCAAAGAGGTCATCCGCAAGAAGTTCGTTCACATTGGTATCGCCGTGGACACACCCAACGGGTTGATGGTGCCGGTGATTAGGAACGTGGACCAGAAAGGCCTGTGGGAGCTGGCGGCGGAAAGTGCTGAACTTGCGCAGAAAGCGCGGGACAAGCAGTTGAAGCCGGCGGAAATGCAGGGTGCCTGTTTTACCATCACCAGTCTGGGTGGTATCGGCGGAACAGCGTTCACACCGATTGTGAACACGCCCGAAGTTGCGATTCTGGGTATCTCCAAAGCGGCGATGAAGCCGGTCTGGGACGGCAAGGAATTCCAGCCCAGGCTGATGTGCCCGCTGTCGCTGTCTTATGATCACCGCGCGGTAAACGGGGCCGATGCGGCCAGGTTTACGGCTCTGCTGGGTCAACTGTTAGGTGATATTCGTTCGCTGCTGCTCTGATAACTTCGTCGGGTTGCTCTGCAACCCGCGGGTTACAACCAAAAAAGCCCTGGCATCGCTGCCAGGGCTCTTCCTGAGTTAACTTCTAGTTCCTTTAGAAGCTGTACTGCGCCAAGAACAGAACACGATTGGCGTCGCCATCTTCGCCGCCTTGCGTTTCTGTTTCAACATAGGAGTATTCAACGCCCATGTTTACATCTGCTACCGGTTTCCACTGGTAATTGACAAACATCATTGTGTTGGTGTCGGTAATCGCATCAGTGATTGCCGTGTCCCGTACTGCGTCATCAAGATCTGCTGATGCGGTACCGTAGCCGGCGTTGACAGAGCGACCGCCCCCAAGAGCAAGGCTGGCACCGATAGCGCCACCGATCTGTTCCACGGTTTCAAGGTCGTCATTGGTCTGATCGACGTAGCCGTCGTACTGGCCGAAGTTACCACCTGCACGCCAGACGTAGCCCGCTGCGCCTTCGCCATAGTTGATTGCACCTTGAATCGATAGCGCGTCAGTCACCGCAATCTTGCCTGCAAGAAATGCAGCGTATGCAATTGCGGAGTCATCTTCAGTGCCCGTGTCGTATTCGAGCTGCTTTGCCATCACGGCAGCCGCGTAAGAAATGCCACCCTGGGAATCTTCGATCTTGGCTGTAAAGGCCGGTGTGCTGTCCTTGGTGTCAGTGAGGTTGGGTGCGCCGGTATCGGTAATAAGTCCGTTGCCGACGCTATTCGCAGGCGTTTCGATCGAGAACGAGAGTGGGCCTGTGGTGTAACGGATCTGCTCTGCGCGGCCCTGGGTGCCGGCCAGACCCGGAACATTGTCAAAGTCGAGGCTCGAGGTGTTTCCCACAAAGCTGTTGTAGTTGGACCAGTTCTGGCCGATCAATACGCCGTTGTATTCACCGTACGCATGGCGCAGGCGAGGAGTCAGGCTGTCGTCGCGATCGAAATCGAATTCCACGACCGCTTTCACACCTTGTGGCGACACAACAGACAGGCCCATCCGGCTGGTTTTGGCATCAATGCCAAAATGGCCGTCGACAGTGTCGCTGGCACCCGGGCTGATGTTACCGATATTGGCCGCCTGGCCGCCCGACGCCAAATTTTCATCGAAGTCGTAACTTGCGACCGCACGGACAAAACCGTACAGGTTTGTTGTGAAATCGCCGGTGTCCAGTTCAACTGCACTTGCCTGCGATACCATGCCAATCATCGCGATTGCAGCGGTTGAACGGATTGCCATTCTCAATTTGTTATTCTGCATTGCCATTGTCTCCATCGGATTTCTTGTTGTTGTACGATTTTTAAACCAGTGACCATTTGATGACATTACAACTTAAATCTGCAGCGATTAGACCAAGGTCTAGGGCCCGCCATGAAAGGCCTCGGGTCTTTTTTGTTCTCCGCCTGACAGGCGATTGTGATTCGGAGATCGCGGCTAGCGGTTGGCTCAGGCCGATGGTCGGCTTTTTCATTCTCAATGACGATGCATCTGTCCCTGATGAGATGGCGTAATATGGGGCATGACCTCCGGCGCCAACACTCTGACCACGCAAACCTTCGCCTTCCTCGACCTTGAAACGACGGGCGGCAACTCTTCACGTGACCGTATTACCGAAATCGGCATCCGCTTCTGGAAGGCGGGCGAGGTGATTGGCGAGTGGCAAACCCTGCTCAACCCCGATACCCGTATATCGCCTTTTATTGAGCAGTTCACCGGCATTTCAAACGGAATGGTGGCCGAAGCGCCGAGGTTTGCGGAAATCGCAGACGAGCTTGAAGCGCAGCTTGAGGGCAAGATTTTCGTGGCTCATAACGCCCGGTTTGACTATGGATTTATCAAGGCGGAATTCCGTCGACTGGGGCAGCTGTTTTCAGCCAAGGTGCTTTGCACGGTCAAGCTGTCCCGTCGTCTTTACCCCCAGCATCGCCGCCATAATATGGATGCCCTGATCGAGCGACATAATCTTGAACGGGTTCAGCGACACCGTGCTATGGGGGATGTGGCGGCGATGCTCGCGTTTTTCGAACGTGCATTGCAAGAGCACGGGGCAGGCGATTTCAGCGTTGCCCTGCAGGCGCTGCTGCAGCGGCCCAGCATTCCCTCGCACCTGCCCACGGACATTCTTTACGACCTGCCCAGGGCGCCCGGCGTCTACCGTTTCTATGGTGAAAATGACGCGCTACTGTACGTGGGCAAAAGCACCAACATTGCCCAGCGGGTGGCGTCGCACTTTTCCGGGGACCACAACACCAGCCGGGGCGTGCGGATTTCCGAAAGCCTGCGCCGGGTCGACTGGACCGAGACCGCCGGTGAGCTGGGCGCGCTCCTGCTGGAGCTGAAACAGATCAAACAGATGAAGCCGCTGTTCAACCGGCGTTCACGGGCGGCCAAGAATCTGGTCAGTATTGAATTGACTGAAAACAGCGCCGGCTATCTTCAGGCCCGGCTGGTGCGGGAAATCCAGCCCCATCGGTTGGGGGACTACTTCGGTCTGTTCCGCAGCAAAAAAGACGCTGAAAGCGCGCTCAGTGGCATCGCCGCCAAAAACGACCTGTGCAACCAGTTGCTGGGGCTGGAGCCGGACCAGGAAGGCCCCTGTTTCCAGCGTACGCTCGGGCGCTGCAAAGGCGCCTGCGACGGGGGCGAGGACAGGGTGAAATACAATTTGCGCACGCAGATCGCTTTCCACGCTCTGCGGCTGAAAACCTGGCCCTGGCGTGGGCCGGTGGGCGTGGTCGAGCGCAACCCGGAGCGCGAGCGGACGGATATCCTGATAGTCTACAATTGGATGCATGTTGCCACCGTGCACGACCACCAGGAACTGGAAGATCTGTCGCTGAACAGCCAGGCGGTCAATTTTGATCTGGACTCCTATAAGTTGATTGTAAAAGCGCTGATGGCGCCAAAATCCGCCGCTAAAAAGGCGCGCCCACCGGAAGTGATCGATTTGCACGCTGTGGGTTCTCCGGATGTCTTGATGCCCTGAGTGGCGTATCATCATCAACACGTCGGGATACAGACTTTCATGTTTCATGTCCGAGATAACGCTTGAGAGAATCCAATGAGTAAACAACCGGTCAGTCGCGAATTATTTGATGAAGTCATGGTGCCCAACTATGCCCCCGGGGCCGTGATTCCGGTCAGGGGAGAAGGCTCCCGGATATGGGACCAGCAGGACCGCGAATTCATTGACCTTGCCGGTGGCATTGCGGTGACCTGTCTGGGGCATTCGCACCCTGGGCTGGTAAGCGCTTTGATGGATCAGGCGGAGAAAATCTGGCACCTGTCGAACGTGATGACGAACGAGCCTGCTTTGCGCCTGGCCAAAACCCTGTGCGATCTGACTTTTGCCGAGCGGGTGTTTTTTGCCAACTCCGGTGCCGAGGCCAACGAGGCCGCTTTCAAGCTGGCCAGGCGGTACGGCTGGCATCACACCGGACCAGAGAAAAACGAAATCATTGCGTTCAAAAACGGCTTCCACGGCCGTACGCTTTTCACCGTGAGTGTCGGCGGCCAGCCCAAATATCTGGAAGGATTTGAGCCCGCTCCCGGCGGTATTCATCACGCCGAGTTCAACGATCTGGAATCGGTAAAGAAGCTGATATCCAAGGAAAAAACCTGCGCTATCGTAGTGGAACCGATTCAGGGCGAAGGCGGGGTGATGCCCGCCAATGAAGATTTTTTGAAGGGCCTGCGAGAGCTCTGCGATCAACACGGGGCACTTCTGGTGTTCGATGAGGTGCAGTCAGGCGTGGGCCGCACCGGCCACTTTTACGCCTACCAGAAATACGGCGTGACCCCTGATATCCTGTCCACCGCCAAAAGCCTCGGCGGTGGCTTCCCGGTCGCCGCCATGCTCACCACGGCGGCCATAGCCGAAAGCTTCGGGGTAGGCACCCATGGCAGCACTTACGGTGGCAATGCGTTGGCGTGCGCCGTGGCTCAGCGGGTGGTGGATACCGTCAGCCAGACGGACATTCTGAAAGGCGTGATGGTTCGTTCCGATAAACTGCGCAAGGGTATGATGGATATCGGCGAGCGCTACGGCGTTTTCAGCGAAGTACGGGGCGAGGGCCTTTTGCTGGGCTGCGTGATGGCCGAAAAATGGCACGGCAGAGCCAAGGAATTCCTGGCGGCCGGCCTTGAAGAAGGCGTGATGGTTCTGATTGCCGGGCCCAACGTTATCCGGCTGGCGCCGTCGCTGATCATCCCCGAGCCGGATCTGGACGAAGCCCTGACCCGCTTTGAAGCGGCTGTTAAAAAAGTCTGCGGTTGATCAATAAGGAGCGGCCTATGTGGCTGGTTCGACCGGCACAGCCAAGCGACCTGAAGGCGATTCTGGAGTTGGCCGGGGGTATAGGCCCCCGGTTGTCGTCTACCTTGCCCAGAAAAGACGAAGCGCTGGCGGCGAAAATTGATGAGTCGGTTCGCGATTTTGCTATTTGCAACGATCTTGACGCCCAGGATCACCGGGGGTCGCTGCGTTTTCTGTTTGTGCTTGAAGATACCGACACAGGCGCAGTGCGCGGGGTAGCGGGAATCGATTCCCGGGCCGGCCACGGGCAGCCGTTTTACAATTACCGGCAGGACGCGCTGATACACGCGTCCCACGAACTCGACATATCCCGCCGGGTTGACGTGCTTTACCCGTCGCACGCCCTGACCGGCCACACACTGTTATGCGCCTTCACCATTGACCCACAGTTGAAGGACACTGACGCCTTCGAACTGCTGTCCCGGGCCAGAATGATGTTTATCGCCAGTCACCGGGAGCTGTTCGCCGACCAGGCGGTGGTTGAAATCCAGGGTGTGCAGACTGAAAGCGGTGCGGTCCCTTTCTGGGACAGTCTGGGGCGCCATTTTTTCAATATGGATTTCGAGACCGCAGACCAGCACTCCGGTGCACTGAGCAAAACCTTCATTGCCGAGCTGATGCCCCCGAACCCCATTTACGTCACCCTGCTGAGCCCCGAAGCCCGTGCTGCTCTGGGGCAGGCCCACGAAAAAACACAGGCGACCTATGCGCTGCTGCAGCGCGAGGGATTTCACGCCGGGGTCTATCTCGACATTTTTGACGCAGGGCCGGTTCTGGAAGCCCGGACCGACAGCTTGAAAACCATCGTCTCCAGCCTGCCGGGCACGCTGCATGGAAGTCCGACTGATGACGGCGAGCGGTGCCTGATTTCCGGCGGCGACCGGGCGGACTTTCGCTGCACCCTTAGCGCCATGGCGGAAACACTGACCGGTGATATCAAGGTGCCGGTTAAAACCTGGCATTGTCTTGGGCTGGACGCCGGCGATGCGGTTCGGGTGTCGCCACTATGACGTTGACGTGCAAGCCCGGGAGGTCGCGATGCTGGTAATCCGTCCTTTGCAGGAAAATGATCTTGAGGCGCTCTATGCGATGGCGCAATCGGCGGGCAAAGGCCTGACGACGCTGCCGGCCGACCGTGACCTGTTGCAGCGCAAAATTCGCCATGCCCGTGATACTTTTAACCAGCGGTGCGCGCCAGAAGCGGGTCTTTACCTGTTTGCCCTGGAGGATACCGAGCTGGGGCAGTGCGTGGGCATCAGTGGTATTCAGGCGCGGGTTGGGCTGGACGAGGTGTTCTACAATTACCGTCTGAGCGTTACCGTGAATGCCTCGCGGGAGCTGGGGGTACACGTCCGAACGCCAACCCTGCACCTGTCCAACGACATGACGGATACCTCGGAAATCTGTTCGCTGCTGCTGTCTGATTCCCATCGCGGCGGCGGTAACGGGCTTTTGCTGTCCCGGTGCCGTTTCATGTTTCTGGACCATTTCCGCAAGCATTTCTCCGAAAAAGTATTCGCGGAAATGCGCGGTGTTTCCGACAAGGAAGGGCGAAGCCCGCTCTGGGACGCTCTCGGCCGGCAGTTCTTTGATATGGATTTCACCGAAGCCGACATGCTGTCGGGCCTGGGCAACAAATCCTTTATTGCCGAGCTGATGCCCAAATTTCCGATCTATTTACCCATGCTGCCGGACAGCGCCCGCGCCGTGATCGGGCGGGTTCACGACAACACCGCCCCGGCGCTGAAAATGCTGCAATCCGAAGGGTTTAATTTCAACGGCATGGTGGATATTTTTGACGGCGGGCCGGTGGTTGAAGCCTTTGTTCACAACATCCGAACCGTGAGGGACTCCACCGACAGGATTGTGATGATTCGCTCGAAACCCGGTGACAAAAGCCGGGGCGAGGTGATGGTCTGTAACGGGGCTTTCCAGGACTTCCGGGTAACAACCGTGCCGGCTGACTGCGTCAACATCGACACCATCAGCCTGAGTGCGTCGGTTGCCAGTGCGTTGGGTGTTGAAGCCGGGGACAGGGTTCGCCTTGCCCCCTTGAAGGACGCGGGTCTGAGTACCACCAATCGTAACGGGGACACTAATCACGCCGGCAGGTCCTCACGTGCCTGATTCCAAGAGCCGGCGCTCAAAGAAGGAGTTCATGAATGGCTAGCCTCACCGGTGATCTGTATATCCGCGGGATCTGGATCCAGGGCCATGGCGATGAGTTTGAGTCGGTCCAGCCGGTCACCGGGGATTCGGTCTGGTCGGGTACCAGCGCCAGCTTTGAAGACATCGACGCCGCCGTGCGCGAAGCCCGCGATGCCTTTGCCGAATGGCGGAAAACACCATTCGATGACCGGAAGGCCGTTATCGAAGCCTTTGGCAAGCAGCTTGAGACAAACAAGGAAGCGCTGGCCCATCAGATAGGACTGGAGACCGGGAAACCGCTCTGGGAATCCCGCACCGAAGTGGCCGCCATGATCGGCAAAATCGGCATTTCTGTTAACGCCTATCATGACCGCACCGGCCACAGCGAGTCGGATGTCGCGGCGGGGCACGCCGTGTTGCGCCATCGACCCCACGGAGTGGTGGCGGTTTTCGGCCCCTATAATTTTCCGGGTCATTTACCGAACGGCCACATTGTGCCCGCGCTTCTGGCCGGCAACACCGTGGTGTTCAAGCCCAGTGAACTGACCCCGGGTGTGGCGGAACTTACCGTTCGGCTCTGGGAGAAAGCGGGCTTGCCGGGGGGCGTTCTCAACCTGATTCAGGGCGCAGCGCTTACTGGCAAGGGGTTGTCGGCCCACCCGGGGGTGGATGGCCTCTTCTTTACCGGCAGTTCTACCGTTGGCCAGCTGCTGCACCGGCAGTTCGGCGGCCAGCCGGAAAAAATTCTGGCCCTTGAGATGGGCGGCAATAACCCCCTGATCGTTCAGGATGTGTCAGATACTGATGGCGCCGTGCATCATGCCCTGCAGTCGGCGTATCTGTCGGCCGGGCAGCGCTGTACCTGCGCGCGTCGCTTGCTGGTGCCGGAAGGTAAAGAGGGCGATCGCTTTCTGCATCGGTTTGTCAGTGTGGTCAGCCAGATTTCGGTGGGTGAATTCGACGCCGACCCCCAGCCGTTTATGGGGTCTGTCATTTCCGCCCACGCTGCCGACAAGCTTCTTGAAGCCCAGCAGAGTCTGCTGCAGAGAGGTGCCCAATCCCTGTTGGAAATGACCCGGCTGAAAAACAATACCGGACTGCTATCGCCGGGCATTGTCGATGTCACCGGGCTCGAAATGGTGGATGAAGAATTCTTCGGCCCCTTGCTGACGGTCCATCGGTATCGGGACTTTGATCACGCGCTGGAGCTTGCGAACGATACCCAGTTTGGTTTGTCCGCCGGCATACTGACGGATGACCGGGCACTTTATGATCGCCTGACTGAAGAAGTCCGCGCCGGTATTGTGAACTGGAACCGGCCGCTGACCGGCGCCAGCAGCGCGGCGCCTTTCGGCGGCGTTGGAGCCAGCGGCAACCATCGCGCCAGTGCCTATTACGCGGCCGATTATTGCGCCTGGCCCATGGCGTCACTGGAAGCGGAAAAAAGCCAGATGCCGGATGCCCTGGCGCCGGGACTTAACTTCGACTGACGGAACCGATCATGGCCAGACACGCGGTAGAAGCCAATTTTGACGGCCTGGTAGGGCCTACCCACAATTACGCGGGCTTGTCCTGGGGCAATGTGGCGTCCAAATCCAATGTTCACGCGGTGGCCAACCCCAGGGAGGCCGCGCTGCAGGGCCTGGCGAAAATGAAGCGCCTGGCGGATCGTGGCTATGTTCAGGGCGTATTGCCGCCCCACGAACGGCCCCACTTGCCAACGCTCCGGGCGCTGGGGTTTTCGGGTTCCGATGACGAGGTGTTGCGATCTGCCGCCGATCGTTATCCGTCGCTTCTGGCCGCAGTTTCTTCTGCGTCGACCATGTGGACGGCGAACGCGGCGACGGTCTCGCCCAGTGCCGACACCACAGACCATCGGGTGCACTTCACCCCGGCAAACCTTAGCGCCAAATTCCACCGTTCCATCGAGCACCCGGTCACTGGTCGGGCCCTCAAAGCCATGTTTGCCGATGACGCCTTCTTCGCCCACCACCCCGCGCTGCCGCCGGTGAGCCAGTTCGGGGATGAGGGCGCGGCCAACCATACGCGCCTGTGCAACGGCTATGGCGACCCCGGCGTTGAGCTATTTGTTTATGGCCAGGTGGCGTTCAACGAACAGGCGCCGGCCCCGGCCCGTTACCCGGCGCGTCAGACGCTGGAAGCGTCCCAGGCGGTTGCGCGTTTGCACGGCCTGACGGAAAGAAATGCCGTCTTTGCCCAGCAAAATCCGGAGGCCATCGACGCGGGAGTGTTTCACAACGACGTCATTGCCGTGGGCAATGGCAACACGCTGTTTTACCACGACATGGCGTTTCTGGATGAAGATCGGGTGTTGGCGGATATTCGCACACGACTGACCGGCGCCGAGCTGGCGGCGGTGAAAGTCAGCGCCGATCAGGTGCCGCTGGCAGACGCAGTGGCCTCTTATCTGTTTAACAGCCAGTTGTTGAACACGCCGGACGGCATGATGCTGGCTGTGCCCGGCGAGTGTCGTGAAATCGCATCGGTCAGCCGGTATCTGGATGAACTGGTGCGCAGTGGCGGCCCGATTACGTCGGTCGAAGTGTTTGATGTCAAACAGTCGATGCGAAACGGCGGCGGGCCTGCCTGCCTGCGGTTGCGGGTGGTGCTGAGCGATGACGAGCTGAACGCCATGCATCCGGGCGTGCTGATGGACGATGCCCTGTATGAGCGCCTGACCACCTGGGTCGAGGCCCATTACCGGGATGAACTCAGTCAGGACGATCTGGGCGACCCGATGCTGCTGCAGGAAGTCCGCAAGGCACTGGACGAGCTGACCGGTATTCTCGGCCTGGGCTCGATTTACGACTTCCAGTTGTAGTTTAAAGAGCCTGGGAGGCCAGGGAGCTGGTCAGCATATCTATGGTGTGGCGAATCAGCGATTCGGCGGTTAGAGCGCTATGGGCCGTGGACTCGGGCAGTTCATCATGCTCGCTTTGGCACAGCATGATCACCCCGTGCAGGGCGCCTCGCAAGTAAAGTGCGGTTTCCAGCGGGTCATGGATCCTTTCCCGGTTGATGGTGCCATCTTCCAGCCCGAGCTGAATCGCAGCAACCATCTGGCCCATGGTTTCAGCCCTTGAACACAGCATGGCTTCGGCCTGTTCATCGTCCGCTTCTGCCCGAACCGTTGATGCGGTGGTCAGGGCGGCAAAATAATCCGGCTGTTCCCGATAAAACTGATAGTAGGCGTTGCCAATAGCGCTGATCTGCGCCAGCCCCGTGGTCGCCTTGCCGCGGGCCTGCTCTAACCGGCGACAGATGCTCTCACCGGCCCGCAGCACAATGCCGCGCTGAATCGACGACTTGTCTTTGAAATAAACATACAGCAACCCCCGGCTCAGACTGGCGGTGCGGGCAATGTCGTCCATGGACGTGCGCTCATAACCCTTTTCCGAGAAGACCAGTTCAGCGGCGTCTAGAATCGCGTCATACCTTGCCTGCTTTTCTTTTTCTCTCCGGGTTTTTAACGGCTCGCTCATGGTTTTCCTGTGCCGGATCGGCAGCGTTGCTGAAGGAATAGTGTAAATGAAAACCTATTATTGACAAGTTGTCAAAGAATGACATTATGTTCATATTCGATGCGATTTACAGTGAAGAATGGACTCCTTCAATAAGGAACAAGAAATGAAGACCCGGACCCCTCTGACTGCCCTGGTGATGGCTTTGACCGTGTTACTGGTCACCGCCTGCGGATCCACAGAGCCCCCCACTGACAGGGGTACCCAGACGATTGCCGTGCGCACCGCCGAAGTAACGGGCGGGCAAACGGAGGGTGTTCCACTGCGTTTTTCCGGCATCGTGCAGGCGGCACAGCGGGCAACGCTGACGTTTCAGGTTAGTGGCACCCTCCGGGCATTGGTTGTTGACCTGGGGCAAAAGGTAGACGCCGGTGACCTGCTGGCGCGGGTCTACAATCCTGCACTCGAACCGGCCCGGGATTCAGCCGAAGCAAGGCTGGATGAGCTTCAAACCCAGTTTGACCAGGCCCAGCGCGAGTGGGAGCGCTCACGCCGTTTGCACGAGCGGGGCGTGGTTTCGGAACAGGCTCTGGAGCAACTTCAATCCCGCCGGGACAGCCTTCGGGCAAGCATGGCGACCGCCAGCGCGTCTGTGGCGGAAGCGTCGCGATTGCTTGAGGAAAGTGAGCTGCGCGCGCCGTTTGCCGGCCGGGTAGAGGCGTTGCTGGTTGAACAGGACGAGTTTGTGGCGGCCGGCCAGCCGGTGGTCCGGTTGTCCTCGCCCCAGGGGCGCGAGGTGGAAGTTCGTGTGCCGGCGTATTTGCTGAGCCATGTGGCTCTGGGAAATCTGTTGCCGGTCTGGTCGGTGCAGGATCGCAGCCGCCAGCCGGCAAACGGATCGGTGATTGAAATCGCCCAGGCTGGCAGTATCCGGGGCGAACTGCATCCGGTTCTGGTGAATCTGCCGGCGGATACGCTGGAACCGGGCGAGCCTGTGGAGGTCGGTATTACCCCGATAACCATGACCGCCACCACGGTGCCCATGCTGGCGGTGATGAAGTCCAACGGCGGCGCAAGCGTATTCCGCGTCGTTGATGGTGTGGCCCGCCGGCTGCCGGTCAGGGTTCAGCGAATTGTCGGTGAACGGGTTGTCGTGGCATCCAGTGAGCTTGCGAACGGTGACCGGGTGATTTACGCCGGCATGACCAGGGTGGCGGACGGCGATGCCGTGGAGGTCCGATGATGGCCTCCCCGTCCGTAAAGACCCCGCTTAATTTTCAGAGACTTCTGGGCATGATTGTGGTGATGATGTGCGTGTTGGGCATCGCCGCCTACAGCACTATGCCCCGGCAGGAAGACCCGACTTTCCCGTATCGGGCCGGACTGATAACCGTGAACTATGCGGGGGCCAGCGCCGAGGCGGTGAATCGTCTGGTGGTAGACCCACTGTCGGATGAGTTGCAGCAGGTCGAGGAAATTGACTGGACGCAGTCCACGGCCCGAACCGGTGTGGCGGTTCTGAATGTTCGGCTGAACGACACGATTTACGAAACCGATGCGGCCTGGGACCGTGTGCGGCAGGCTCTGGACCGGGCGCGGCTGGAATTCCCGGATGATGTTGGCCAGATGGTGCTGGACGACCGGATGATTGATATTCCCGCCATTATTCTGGCGGTCAGCGGCTCACCGTCGGTGACAGAACTGAGCAATGTGGCAGAGCGCCTGAAGGATAACCTGTCAGATATCCGGGGCATGTCCCGGGTGGAGTTGCAGGCAGACGTTGACGAGCAGGTGACTCTGGCGCTGGACGATGCGGCCATGTATCAGCTGGGTATCTCGCCCACACGGGTGTTGGACACCTTGGCTCAGCGGAACCAGACCATTCCCGGTGGTTATATTGTGTCGGAGGGGCGGCGCATCTCCGTGTTGCCTAATAGCGAATTTACCAGCGTGGACGCCATTCGTGCCACGCCCATTGAGCTGCCCGACGGCTCCCAGGTACCCCTGGCAGCCGCAGCAGATATCTGGCGCGGTCCTGCGGAGCCACGCCAGCCCGAAGCCTGGTACGACGGCGAACGAGTGGTTCTGGTATCGCTGTACATGGAGGAGGGCGCCACGGATGCCATTCGCTTCGGCGAACGGGTGAGGGAGCGCCTGGCCATGGTCGAATCCGACTTCACTCCCTACCAGATCCGGGAAATGTTCTTTCAGCCCGACAAGGTCAAGGACCGGCTGGACAATCTGGCCTGGAGTCTGCTGTTTTCGGTGTTGATTATTGTCGCGGTGGTTTTTACCGGCATGGGCATTCGCATGGGGCTGCTGGTCGCGTCCATATTGCCGATGGTGGCGCTGATCAGTGTTGGCCTTTATGACCTTGGCGGTGGGGTGCTGCATCAGATTGCGGTGATCGGCATGGTGATTTCGCTGGGGATATTGATCGATAACGCCATCGTGATTGTCGAGAGCATTCAGGGCTATCTGGACGAGGGCATGCGTCGGCTGGACGCTCTGACCCGGGCGGTAAAAGAACTGGCCGGGCCGCTGGGCGCTTCAACCGGTACCACCCTGGCAGCGTTTGCGCCACTACTGTTGTCGAAGGGCGGCACGGCGGATTTTACCCGCGGTGTCCCGGTCATGATTATGCTGACACTGTCGGTGAGCTACTTGCTGGCCATTTCTGCTGTCCCGCTGTTGGCGGCACGCTTTCTCAAACGTCGCAAAGAGGGCGTCAGGGAAGATCGACTGATCGGTTTTGCGCGTTTCCTGGGCGGCCTCGTTTCCCGCCGGCCCGGTGCGCTGATACTGGCGGGCACGGTGTTGGTGGTGGCCAGTGTTGCCATGACACCTTTCATGAAAAAGCAGTTTTTTCCCAACGCAGACCGGCCGCAAGTTATTGTTGAGCTCTATATGCCCGAAGGCACGGACCTTGAGCGCACCTCCGATGTGGCCGCCGATCTGGAGAGGGCCATCCGCATCCGTGAACACGCGCTTAAGATTCACCGTTTCACCGGCTTTACCGGCCCCAGCTTCTATTACAACCTTCAGCGCGAGCCCAGGGCACCGAATCGCGGTCGCATGGTTGTCGAGACACCCACCCTTGAGGACACCACCGAGATGGTTCGGTGGATTCGGGAACACGCTCGCGACGAATTTCCCGAGCTTCAGGTGACGGTCGGCATTTTAGGGCAGGGTCCGCCGCGGGCAGCGCCGGTGGAGGTCAGGGTATATCACTCGGACGATGAGGCCAGAGCTCAGGCGGTGGAGCAGATTTATTCAGCCTTGCGGCGTGCCGAGGGCACAGTGGATGTTCGCCACAACCTTGACCTGGGTGTGCCCAGTATTGCCATCAATGTCGATGACGCCAGCGCCGCCCGGTTTGGACTGGACCGGTCAGACGTGGCGCAGAGCCTCTATGGTCAGAGCTTCGGTGCGGTGGCCGAACAGTACCGGCAAGAGAAAGATCCGATTCCCCTGATTCTGCGCTCCCGTGAGGGCATCAACCTGTCATTGTCCCGTCTTTTGTCGATCAACATTTATAACGAACAGGGCGACGCGGTGCCGCTGTCGGCCATTGCCTCCGTCGATACGTCCTGGGAAGCGGCCGCGATGTATCAGCGCAATGGCACCCCGATGAACACCGTCTGGTCAAACCTGCTGGTGGGTTACAGCTTCAGCCAGGCGCTGCAGGGGCTGGAATCGGCGCTTGACGAAAACCCGCTGCCAGACAGAACCCGACTGGAGTTGGGCGGCGATGCCGAGGGTTCAGGCGATGCAAACGATGCGTTGCTGACAACGGCGCCCATTGGCCTGCTGTTATTGCTGTTTTTCCTGTTGTTGCAGTTCAACTCGTTCCGACGGGTGGGGATTATCCTGCTGACCGTGCCCCTGGCGACCGTGGGGATCTTCCCGGGGCTGGTATTGTCCGGATCGCCCTTCGGTTTCCAGTCGCTGCTGGGGGTAATTGCGCTGGTGGGTATTGTGGTCAATAACGCGATTGTTCTGCTGGACGTCATGGACCGGCAACTGGAAAAGGGTGATGCGATTCGCGAAGCGGTTCGCAAAGCCGTGGAACAACGCACCCGGCCAATCCTGCTAACCACCGGTACCACAGTCGCCGGCCTGCTGCCGTTGGCGTTTTCCAGCTCGACGCTCTGGCCGCCGATGGCCTGGGCCATTATTTCCGGCTTGCTGGCGTCTACTGTGTTGACGTTGCTGGTCGTGCCTTCAGTGTGCGTTTACGTCATCAAGTGCCGGGTGGCTGATCCGGTCAACGCACCGGCCTGACCATCAGGCCAACGCGTTGACCCTCCGGTACCTGGCGATTGGGAAAAATGATGGCCTCGGGTACGTTGCCAACCGAGTAGTGGGCGTCACCGTCCTCCCAGATAACGGTGCCAGGGTCATACTCGGTGAAGTTGGCGACATCGTCCGGAATGTGAAACTGGAACCGGTCACCGGTGTTGATAATTTCATGCACGACCTCGAACAGCGTTGGCTTGGCGCCGGCGGCTGGCAGTGGCGGCACCTTGCCCTGCAGGCGTCTTCGGAGTGCATTATGGATGCCGGTGAACGCGGCGGGGTCGTTCTGGCCAAACGGACGAACTTTGCCAAGTTCTACGGTAAAGCTCTCCGCCCCGAGCGTGGTGGATGAGAAAGACGCAAATGTGGTGCCCTCTCTGTGCTGAAGTAGCAATGTTTCAACGTCTGCTTCCAGCAAAAAGTCGATCTGGCTCTGGGGCAGTTGGCGCCCCTCGATAAACGGATACAGTGCGAACTTTTCCCGCGACGATGGGCGGATGGCGGTGTGCAGGTCATAGTGGCTCAGGCCTTCCGGGTGACGCGATGCAAAGGCGGTGCAGGCCTCCTCCAGTTTCCTGGCTCTGTCGGCTTCGCGCAGGTTGGCGTATTCAGGTTTGGCGTGGGCAGCGCTGAACAGTCGGTTCAGGTTTACGTCCATAAACCGCGTACCCAGATCAATCGCCAGAGGGTTTCCCAGAATCAGTAGTGCCGGGCAGGCCAGAGACCAGTGCCCATTCAGCAATTCGTTTACCAGCTCGTTAAGGACTTCGATGGGGGCCGTCTCATTGCCGTGGATGCCGGCTGAGATGATCAGTGATTCTTTGTTGGAGTTCGCGCGGCCCGGCGCCGGGGTCAGGTAAAGCAGACCGGCGTCCTGCATTTGAATGCCCGTGCCGTCTGCCATGACCACGATTTTCTCGTCGGTGACCCGGGTGGTAGACGAGGTGGTGTGCGAAAGCCAGTCGGCGCTCATGCCAAAAAGCTGGGTCTGAACTGACATGAAACCTCCGCTTTAGTTGCTGACCGGCCGCTGGTGGCGCAGCAGATGGTTTTCCAGTTTGCGGAAAGTAAATACCAGGGCAAACGTCAGCACCATGTAAATCAGCGCCACAAAAATGAACGCATCAAACGGAGCATAAAAGCGCGAGTAGATGTTACGCGCAGCGCCAGTCAGATCCACCAGGGTAACGACGCTGGCGATAGCGCTGGCATGCAGCATGAAGATGACTTCGTTCGAGTAGGCCTGCACCGCTCGACGGGCGGCGCTGGGCAGGATGATTCTGCGCATGCGCAATGCCCAGCTCATACCGTAGGCCTTGCCAGCCTCGATTTCGCCGTTCGGCGTTGCCACAATGGCACCGCGTATGATTTCGGTGGTGTAGGCTGCGGTGTTCAGGGTGAATGCAAGCAACGCCGGGTAAAAAGCCTCGCGGAAAATATCCCACCAGAAGGTTTGCTGAATGCCGTGAATCTGCGCAATTCCGTAATAAATAATGTAAAGCTGAATCAGCAGCGGGGTGCCGCGAAACAGGTAGGTGTAAAGCCACACCGGGAAATTGATCAGGGGGTTTTTCGAGGTTCTCATGATCGCAAGCGGCACGGCCAGAATAAGCCCCAGGATCAGCGACAGGAAAACCAACTGGACAGTTGTAACCAGGCCGCCCCAGTACTCCATGATGGTGGAGCCCACGAAGATGTCGTTGCCACTGAGCAGTTCGTTCAGAAATTCAGGCATGGCTTAATTCCCCCGGACCACGCCGACGTTAGCCCGTTTATCGAGCCAGCGAATGAAAAGTTCCGAGCAGGCCGTCAGACTCAGGTACACGAACGCCACAGGGATGAAAAAATGAAAGGGCATGCGTTCAGCTTTGGCGGCTTCTTCGGCGACACGAACCATGTCGGTCAAGCCGATAATAGAAACCAGCGCGGTTGTTTTCAGTAATACCTGCCAGTTATTACCCAGGCCGGGCAAAGCGTGGCGAAGCATCTGCGGAAGAATGATGCGGCGAAAGGTGTGAAAACGGCTGAAGCCATAAGCGCGGGCGGCTTCAATCTGACCGCTTTCAACGGCGAGAAATGCACCCCGGAAGGTTTCGGTCATGTAGGCGCCGAAAATCAGGCCGATGGTCACAACACCGGAAATGAACGGGTCGAACTGAAAAAAGAAATCGTAGCCGTAGCTGTTGTAAATCATGTCGGAAAGGTTGTTTACCATCACCTGGCCGCCATAGTAAAACAGCAGCATCATGACCAGATCTGGCACGCCGCGAATCAGCGTGGTGTAACTGGTGGCGATAGCCACAGCCACACGGCTGCCCGACAGCTTTGCCGATGCGCCAACCAGGCCCAGAATAAGCGCCAGCGTCAGCGAAAGGAAAGCCAGTTCTATAGTGACAACGGCCCCGTCCAGCAGGGCGGGGCCGTAACCTTTCAGATCAAGCATTATTACATCTTGATGTCGTAAGCGAAGTACTTGTCCATGATGGTGTCATAGGTACCATTTTCTTTCAGCGTCGCCAGTGCGGCGTTCACTTCCTCGCCCAGGTCAGCGTCGCGCTTGCGCATGGCAACACCGACGCCTTCGCCCAGCTTGACCTGCTCACCGACTTCCTTGAAGCCGTCTTTGGTCAGGATGGTCTGCTCGCCTACCGGGAAGTCGACAAACACGGCGTCCAGGCGCTGGCCTTCCAGATCCAGAACCATGTCGTCAGCCGTGGTGTAACGGTTGATGGTGACAATGCCATCCATATTCTCAGTGACATAAGTGTCCATGGTGGTGCCGCGCTGAACGCCAACGGTCAGGCCGTCCATTGCGTCCATGTCGGTGACGTCGGTGTCGAAATCGTTGCGCGCAAACCATCCGCCTGGCGTGTTGTAGTATGGGTCAGAAAACAGAACCCGCTCGGCGCGCTCAGGGGTAATGGACATCGAGGACATGATCAAATCGAATTTGCGCGCCAGAAGGCCCGGAATCATGCCGTCCCATGCCTGAATAACGAACTCGCAGTTGGCGTTCATTTCTTCGCACATGGCTTCGGCCAGTTCGACTTCAAAGCCGGTGAGCTCGCCATTTTCGTCCTTGTATTCAAAGGGCTCGTAGGGCACGTCAAATGCGATCCGCAGGTTCCGGTCCTGGGCCTGGGCAGCGCCTGCTACCAGTGTCAGGGCAGCCAGAAGAGCGCTTGCTACAACAATCAGTTTCTTCATAAGTGACTTCTCCAGTCGTTATTTGCCTTGTGGGCTTTATTATCGACAGCTTTCTGCCTTGTCTGCTTTGTACTGTCTGCGTTCAAGATAGCATTGCGTGTCAGAACTTGGGAGCAAGAAACTGCCTCATTCGTTCTGAGTCCGGATTATCAAAGACTTTGTTCGGCGTGCCTTGCTCCTCAATCACTCCCTGATGCAAGAACAGGACCTGAGACGACACATCCCGTGCAAAACCCATTTCATGGGTGACCACAATCATGGTGCGACCCTCTTCTGCCAGGTTCTGCATGACCCGCAAAACCTCGCCTACCAACTCCGGGTCCAGCGCGGAGGTGGGCTCATCAAACAGCATGACTTCCGGTTCCATCGCGAGCGCCCGGGCTATCGCGGCGCGTTGCTGCTGGCCGCCGGACATCTGGGCCGGGTAATAGTCTTTGCGCTCATAAATCCCGACTTTGTTGAGGTAGGCTTCGGCTCTTTCGATCGCCTCTTTTTTGGGAACTTTCAGGACATGAACCGGGGCTTCAATGATGTTTTCCAGAACCGTCATGTGGGACCAGAGATTGAAGCTCTGAAACACCATGGACAAGCGCGCGCGAATCAGCTCCACCTGTTTGTTATCGGCCGGAATCCGCTCACCTTTGCGGTCGGTTGTGAACCGAATCGGGTCACCGTGCACAATAATGTCGCCGGCTGTCGGTGTCTCCAGCATATTGATGCAGCGCAAAAAGGTGCTTTTGCCCGAACCGGAGCTGCCAATCAGCGAAACGACATCGCCCTTCTGCGTCTCCAGCGAGATTCCCTTGAGCACTTCAAGCTGGTCAAAGGTCTTGTGAATATCCCTGCAGATCAAAGGCGCTGATTCCGCCATGGGGGGAGCTCCTGCGGCTGTCATTGTTAAAAAAGGGCCATAGTGTGGATGACCACGCCGGGTATGCAAGTTTTTTGCCTGTTATGCCGGGTCAAGCGATACCCGGATAATCTTGGTGCCCTCGCGCTCGATCTCCTTCATGGACTCATGCACAAACTTCACATGGGCGGCCGCCAGACGTTTGGCGGCTTCCGGTTTTCTTGCCATCACCGCCTGATAGATGCGCCGATGCTGGGTAGAAATCCGATTGCGCATTTCTTCCCTCGGGTTGAGGTTGGCAACCGAGGCCTGCACCGTCAGCAACATCAGATTTTTAAGGTTGTTCAAAACATGAACCAACACCGGGTTGTGCGACGCCTCCATTACCGCCTGATGGAAGCTGTGGTCGGGCTTAGCATTGCTGAGAGGGTCGGTCTGGTCAAGCGCAGAGAACGCTTTAGTAATTCTGTGGAGGTCCTGGGGGGTGGCGCGCAGGGCGGCCAGGTAAGCAGCCTGCCCCTCCAGTTGTTCCCGGACCTCCAGAAGGTCATAAAGCGTGCGCGGATGGCCTGCAAACATCTGTAGCAGGGGGTTTTCATCGCTGCCAACTTCCCCTGCTGGAACTATCCGGGTTACGAACGACCCCATGCCGTGCCGTGTTTCGACCACTCCGCGCCCCTGCAACTCGTGCAATGCTTCGCGGACAACGGACCGCGATACCCCCAGTCTGGTCGAAAGTTGGCGCTCGGACGGCATTTTCTGCCCGGGCACGAGACCACCATCCAATATAAGCTGCTCTAGTCTGAAGGATATTTCCTGAGCTATTGCCATGGTTTTGTCCAATGTCAGAACTGGTCAGACCAGTTGTGTTTATTATTTTTTAAATTCAGGAATCTGAAATGACCCCCTTAATATGGCGGATTACAGGCAATTCGTCTAACGATCATTTTTAAAACTGGTCCGACCAGTGAGTAATGCTCTGGACTAAAACCTGCTTGCCTACGAAGATCCATCTAATGCCGGCCTCTGCCGGTGTTTTCCTGACGCAGATAACAACAATGTCAACGGAGATGTGTCGATGAATACCAATGATAAACCAGAGCTGGCTGTGGCCCAGACGGAACTCTCTGTGGAAGCAGCCCCAGGGCGTAGCTTCCTCAGGAAACTTGCACTCACCGCCGCATTCTGCGGTGCAACCTTCCTGGCTGCAGGGCAGGCCCAGGCTGCTACTACCTGGAAAATCCAGTCGGTTTGGGATGCGGGAACAGTCGGCTATGACCTGTTTGAAGAATGGGCCAATAGCATGGAAAAGAAGTCGGGGGGCGAACTGATCATCAAGCCTTATCCGGCGAAATCCGTTGCAGCGGACAACAATGGCTTGTTCGAAGCCGTACGTAACGGCGTTTTGCAGGGCATGAACCCGTTCACGCTTTATTGGTCAGGCAAGATTCCAGCGTCTGTTTTCCTGTCGTCCTACCCGGCCGGTCCTGACCAGCCGCACATGTGGGACATCATGTTCTATTCCATGGGCATGCTGGAAAAGACCCGTGAAATCTACAAAAAATACGGCCTGTTTTACGTTGGCCCGATTCAACACGATGCCAACATCATCCATTCCAAGAAGCCGGTTAACAGCCTGGCCGACCTGGAAGGCATGAAGATGCGTGTGCCGGGCGGCATGGTCGCTGAGGTATTCCAGCAGTTTGGTGTGTCAACGGTCAGTTTGCCGGGCTCGGATATCTTTCCGGCTCTGGAAAAAGGCACCATCGACGCAGCCGACTTTGTTGGTCCTGCGGTGAACTATGAGCTTGGCTTCTCCCAGGTTACTGACTACATCATGTTCGGGCCTCCCGGTGTTATGTCCATCTATCAGCCAGTGGACTTGATGGACCTGACGGTCAACCTGCGCGCCTGGAATGCGCTGGATCCCGAGCTGCAACAGTTGGTTGAGGACGAAGTCCGCAATTACTCACAGAAGCACTACCTGACCATTCAGGAACGCAACATCGAGGCGATGGAGAAGTTCAAAGCCGACGGCTCGACGGTCACCCGTCTCAGCCAGGCTGATGTCGATAAGTTCCGCGAGGCCGCTATCCCGATCTGGTTTAGCTGGGCCGCCAAGAACGAAGATGCGCGGGCAATCCTGGATATCCAGATTGAATACATGATGAACGAGACCGTTGGTTACCTCGACGCGGAAGACATCAAAGGCATGTAAGCCTCCACAAACATAACAAAACTGATCACGGGGAAGGGTAGGGAGTGCGGCAGGTACGCACTCCTCCTTCCCCGCTCTGTGATTAAGGTGACAACAAAATGTCTGATCTGAGTGCGTTCGGCTTTGTGATGCCTCATTGGTTCTATTGGGGCTGGTTGGCGCTGATGCCGCTGATCATGATGGCGCTGGACCGTTGGCTGTCCCAACGTGGTGTTTCAGCCATCGATAAGAATGCCGAGGCCACCGAAAAGCTTCAGCAAATTGAAGCGGAACTGAAAAAAACCGTCGACTACAGCGATGCCAGCAACTGGTTTACAAAATCAGTGGACTGGATGAGCGAGAAATCCGGTGTCTTTATTTCCTTCTGGACCGTCAATGCGGTGGTGTTCTACTTTTTCGAAGTGGTGATGCGCTACATTTTCAACCAGCCCACCATCTGGGTTCACGAAGCCAGTTTTCTGCTGTTCGGTATGCAATACCTGATGGCCGGTGCTTTTGCACTGCTTCACGGCGCCCATGTTCGGGTGGACGTGGTTTACAACTTTTTACCAACCCGTGGTCGTGTCGGCATGGATATATTTACGTCCATGTTTTTCTTCATGTTTGCGATTGCGCTGATGATTACCTCCTGGACGTTCCTGGAGAATTCCTACTCGATGGATGAAAGAACCGTTGAAACCTGGGGCATTCAATACTGGCCGGTTAAAGGCATTATGCTTCTCGGGTCGTTGCTGCTGTTTCTGGCCGGGCTGTCCAAGCTTATCAAGGACATCTCGATCTACATCAAACTTGGCCAGGAGCAACACGCATGAGCACAGATACCATGAATAAACCGGGGAACCCGTTGATCGGCAAACTGGGCACCTGGCTGATGATTATCGGCACGCTTGCTCTGGGCTTTGTGATGCTGGTGGAAGTCATCAACATTCTGTTTTACGACCCCTGGAGTGATGACAGGTTCCTGTTCAAGCTCTCCGGCCTGCTGGCGGATGTGAAGATTGGTCCGCTGACCTACATTATGTTCGGTTCGCTGGCGGTGCTGCTGATGATGGGCTTGCCCCTGGCGTTCGTCACCGGTGGTCTCGGTGTGATGTTCATCTATCTGGTGGGCGACTCGATGATGCTCAACATCATCCCCAGCCGTATCTTCCCGATGATGACCAACTCGGACCTGGCAGCGATTCCTCTGTTCATCTTCATGGCCTCCATGCTGGAACGGGCTGGCCTGATCGAAGAGATGTTCAACGTGGTCTACAAGTGGATGGGCGGCCTTGGTGGCGGCCTTGCCATCGCAACCATCCTGGCATCCACGATTCTGGCGGCCATGGTTGGCGTTATCGGTGCGGCGGTGGTGACCATGGGCATTATCGCCCTGCCAGCGATGCTCAAACGTGGTTATGACCAGAAGATTGCCCTGGGGTCGATCATGGCCGGCGGTACTCTGGGCATCCTGATCCCGCCTTCCATTCTGGCTATTCTCTATGCGGTTGTGGCCCAGCAGTCGGTGGGTGAGCTTTACCTGGGCTCCGTGATTCCGGGCCTGCTTCTCGCGTCTCTTTATATCGTGTATGTCACTATCCGTGCGAAAATCAATCCTGAACTGGGGCCGCCGGTGCCAGTGGAAGAACGTATTGGCATGCGGGAAAAGCTGCTGCTGCTGAAAGATCTGATTGCACCGCTGTTCCTGGTGTTCCTGGTCCTCGGGCTGCTGTTCGGCGGCGTTGCCACACCGGTTGAAGCGGCAGGTATTGGCTCCTTCGGTGCAATCCTGGTGGCGATGAAGCACAAGGTGTTTTCCATCGCCACACTGCGTGATGCGTCGGTCACCACGGCCAAGGCTTCAGCCATGGTGCTGTGGATCATGTTTGGTGCATCGGTGTTCGTCGGCTTCTACATTCTGCAGGGCGGCCAGGATTTCATTACCGAGACTATCCTGGGCATTGGCTTGTCACCCTATGCGGTCCTTCTGCTGTTGATGGTGCTGCTGGTGGTGTTAGGTATGTTCCTCGACTGGGTTGGTATCCTGCTGTTGGCAGTGCCAATTTTTATCCCCATTGTTGAGGCGTTGGAATTTACCGGCCTTTTCGGTTTTCCGGGCGTGGCAGGTAAAGATGTAGTGCTCTGGTTTGGCGTGCTCTATCTGGTGAATATGCAGATGTCGTTTCTCAGTCCACCCTTCGGCTATGCGCTGTTCTATATTCGGGGCGTGTGTCCGCCGGACATCACCATGGGTACGATTTTCAAGTCCTCACTGGTGTTCCTGGCGATTCAGGCGTTCGGCCTGTTCATTTGTGTGCTGATCCCGAGTGTCGTTACTTGGCTGCCTAATCTGGTTTATGGATAAAAAGAGGAGTAATCACTTATGTTGACAATTAACCGGCTTGATCTGGCGGATGCAAGGATTCTGATTGAAGGTGCGGCTGCGAAGGCTCAGGAAATTGGCGTGCCCATGTGCATTGCCATCACCGATGAATCCGGCAATTTGATTGCCTTCGAACGCATGGATGGCGGCAAGATCACGAGTGTGACCATTGCTCAGGATAAGTCCTTTACTGCATCGGCGGCGAAGAAAGCCACTCACGACTACAACGCTGTCAACGTGCCCGGAAAGTTGGCCTTTGGCATCCACACTGAGGTGGGCGGTCGTATAAGTTCTGTAGGGGGCGGCCTGCCGGTTATTGTGAACGGTGAAGTGGTCGGCGGTATTGGTCTCAGCTCCGGCACCCCGCAACAGGATATGGACTGCGCCCAGGCAGGGCTTGATCATTTTGAAACTAAACGCGGGTAGCCGCTGTCAAAGCGGCGTTATTCCTGATTAGAGGCGGCTATGAAAAACAGGCCAACCATAAGCAAAGCTGAACTGGCGGAAAAATTCCGGGCCTTTATCGACCCGGACTTCGTCATTACCGATAACGAAACCATGAAGCCCTACGAATGCGACGGCATGTCGATGTATTGCGAAATGCCGCTGTTGGTGGTGCTGCCGGAAACTCCGTCCCAGGTTCAGCGGGTGATGCGTCTGTGTAACGAGCACAATGTGCCGGTTGTGGCCCGTGGTGCCGGTACCGGGCTCAGTGCCGGTGCTATGCCCCACAAAGAGGGCGTAGTGCTGTCCCTGGCCAAGTTCAACCGGATTGTTGAGATTGACCCGCTGGCGCGCACGGCGCGCTTGCAGCCCGGCGTTCGCAACCTGGCCATCAGCGAAGAGGCCGCTCAGCACGGACTGTATTACGGGCCGGACCCGTCGTCTCAGATTGCCTGTACCATTGGTGGCAACGTCGCGGAGAACTCCGGTGGTGTGCATTGCCTTAAGTATGGCCTGACGGTTCACAACATCCTCAGCGTAGAAGTGATTACCGCAGAGGGCGACAGAGTCGTGATCGGTAACGACGGTCTGGACGGCTGCGGCATGGACCTGCTGGCGTTGATGACCGGCTCGGAAGGTCTGCTGGGCATCGTCACTGAAGTGAAGGTGAAGCTGCTGCCGAAACCGGAAATTGCCAAGGTGGTCATGGCCGGTTTCGATAGCGTCCAGAAAGCCGGCGATGCGGTGGGCGGCATCATTTCCGCCGGCATAATCCCCGGCGGTCTGGAAATGATGGACGGTTACGCCATCGTCGCCGCCGATGATTTCGCCCAGGCAGGTTATCCCAGGGACGCAAAAGCGTTGCTGCTGTGCGAAGTGGACGGCACCGAAGAAGAAGTTCACGAGCACATCGAGCAGGCGGAAGCCGTGTTCAGAGAGTTGGGTGCGACTTCGGTAAAAACCTCCCAGAGTGAAGAAGAGCGCGCGCTGCTCTGGAAAGGTCGCAAATCCGCCTTCCCGGCCGTTGGTCGCATTTCACCAGATTACTACTGCATGGACGGGACTATCCCCCGCCGGCATCTGGCGCATGTCTTGCTGGAAATGGAAAAGATGTCCGAGAAATTCGGCCTCCGCGTAGCCAATGTGTTCCATGCCGGTGATGGCAACCTGCATCCATTGATCCTGTTCGATTCCAATGTACCGGGTGAGTTCGAACGCACCGAAGCCTTCGGCGGCAGCATCCTGAATCTGTGCGTGGAAGTAGGCGGTTGCATTACGGGCGAGCACGGCGTGGGTGTCGAGAAAATCCGCCAGATGGCGGTGCAGTTCAACGATGACGAGTTGCAACAGTTCCACGATCTGAAAGCGGCCTTCGACCCGAAAGGTATTCTCAACCCCGGCAAGGGCGTGCCTGCACTGAAATTCTGTCAGGAATATCGCTCGCTGGAGTACAAACAGCACAACCATGACACGGTGGAAGTAGCGCATGGCTGATGTATCCGAGGCACTCAGGAAACAGATCCTTAATGCCCGCAAAAAAGAACAGAAGCTCAATATCGTGGGGGGCGGCACAAAAAGCTTTATGGGCCGCGCCGCGGATAGTCATGCGGGTACCCTGAGTCTCGCGGAGCACACCGGCATTGTGGAGTACCACCCGGTGGAGCTGATCATGACCGCCCGCGCGGGCACCCGGATTGCAGACATCGAAGCGGCGCTGGCCGAAGAGGGCCAGTGCCTGCACTTCGAGCCGCCCCGTTTCGGCGACGCTTCCACCTTGGGTGGCACCCTGGCCTGCAACCTGTCCGGCCCGGCCAGACCCTGGTCCGGCTCCGTGCGAGACCAGGTGCTGGGTATTCGCTTGCTCAACGGTAAAGGCGAGCACCTGCGATTCGGCGGTCAGGTCATGAAAAACGTCGCAGGTTATGACGTTTCCAGGCTGCAAGCCGGAGCTATGGGCACCCTGGGCGCAATTACCGAAATCAGCCTGAAAGTCATGCCGAAACCGGCGATGACACTGACGCTGGTCCAGGACATGCCGGTAGGCGATGTTATCAAATACATGAACCAGCGCGCGGGCGAGTCCAAGCCCATCACTGGCGCCGCCTGGGTCGATGGCAAAGTCTATCTGCGACTGTCCGGCGCCAAGTCCGCTGTTGAAGCGACCGCCAAAAAATGGGGCGGTGACGTGATGGAGCAGGGCGATGCATTCTGGCAACAGCTCCAGCACATGCAACACGACTTCTTTCAAAGCGACGAGCCGCTCTGGCGCTTCTCCATTGGCTCAACCGCCGCCAACCCGGAACTCGAAGGCCCATGGCTGATCGACTGGGCCGGGTCACAGCGCTGGTATCGTGGTGACGCCGATTCTGCACGGATGGAATCCATCGCGCAGCGTGCTGGCGGGCAGGTGAGCCTGTTCCGGGGTGGCGATCGGAAAGAGGACGTTATGCATCATCAGCCTCAGGCCTTGCAGACTATTCAAAGCCGGCTGAAAGCCTCGTTTGATCCGGATGGGTTGTTCAACCCCGGTCGGCTTTACAGTTGGCTTTGATCGAAACTTCAGAACTCAGCAGTTCAGGTAAATCATGCAAACAAACCTAGTACAACAATTTGCCAACACCGCCGAAGGCCAAGAGGCCGAATCCATCCTGCGAGCCTGTGTGCACTGCGGTTTTTGCACGGCGACCTGTCCTACCTATCAGGAACTGAACGACGAGCGTGACGGGCCTCGCGGCCGCATCTACCTCATGAAAATGTTCCTTGAGGGCGAAGCCGTCACCGAAAAAACTCGCGAACACCTGGACCGCTGTCTGACCTGTCGCAGCTGCGAGACAACCTGTCCATCCGGTGTTCAGTACGGAAGGCTTGTCGACATCAGCCGCAACTTTATGGAAAAGGAAATGCCCCGCCCCCCGCAGCAGCGCTGGATTCGCTGGGCTTTGGGACGGTTTATTCCAAACAGACGACTGTTCGGCTTTTTCCTCCGCATGGGTCAGTTTTTCAAGCCCATTCTGCCCGGGGCACTGGGTGCCAAGGTACCGCCTAAAAAGAAAGCCAGCCCATGGCCAACCGCCAGCCACGACCGTATCGTTCTGGCACTGGCAGGCTGCGCCCAGCCGTCCGCTACACCCAACACCAACGCCGCCGCCGCACGGGTACTGGATCGCCTGGGAATTACCATGGTAGAGGCTCCAGAGGCCGGCTGCTGCGGTGCGGTGAATCATCACCTGTCAGAGCATGAAGTTGCACTGAATGCCATGCGCCGCAACATCGACGCCTGGTGGCCCGCCATCGATGCCGGCGCCGAGTCGATCGTAATGACAGCCTCCGGCTGTGGAGCCATGGTCCAGGACTATGGCCATTTGCTGAAAGACGATCCGGTGTACGCCGATAAAGCGCAGAAGGTCAGCGAACTGTGCACCGATATTGGTGCCTTCCTGCTGCAACAGGACCTGAGCAAACTGAAGGTATCTTCCAATGCGGGAAAAGTGGCATTCCACTGCCCCTGCACCCTTCAGCACGCCATGAAACAGAACGGAGTCGTGGATCAGGTGCTGCGCAAAGCCGGAGTTGAGTTGGCGCAGACAAAAGACAAGCACATCTGCTGCGGTTCCGCAGGTACTTATTCCATCCTTCAGCCAGAGCTCAGTCAGCGTTTGTTGAAAAACAAGCTGGCGGCGCTGACGGTGGACAATCCCGATCGTATCGTCACCGCAAACATCGGTTGTCAGATGCATTTGGAGACCAAATCCAAGGTGCCGGTTCAGCACTGGATTGAATTATTAGACGCCTGATCTATTGAGTTCCTCCCGACAACACAGTGGTTTTGTTTATAATACGGTTTCAGTTAAGCAAAGCCACAGGGAGTGGACGTCATGCCAGGACGGCAAGTTATTCTATTGTTCTTATTATCCTTTACGCCTACCGCAAACGCTGAGATATACACCTGGGTCGATTCAAAGGGTGTATCGCACTTTACTGATCGAAAACCCGAAAGGCGTGAGCCGGAGCTGCTGGAGGTTGGTCAGCCGTCACTCCTGCCTATGCGGGAAAACATTACTCGAGGCAAACGGGTAACCACCATTCATCAGCAGGTGGTTCGAAGTCTTGAAGCCAGCAGCACTGGTCGACCGACGCGCACCGAAAAACAGAAGGCTCGCGAGCAGCAACATAAAAAAGCCCGATGCAACGGTTACCGGAAGAAGCTGGGACGCATCCAGCGGCAATTGCGAGCAGGCTACTCCAACAGCAAAGGTAATCGTTTACGGCAACAGCGCAGGGAGTTCAGTGAGAAGTTGTCGCGAGAGTGTTTGCTGGATTAGTGCCCGGGCGACGGATTCGCCGACCCAGGAGGGTGCAGGCCAGTGTTTCAATGCCCCGAGTTAACGCACTTTTGATGATGTTCAGGCTGTTTTTGGAGCGCGAATGCAAACCAAAAACAGCCTTCATATGGCTACTTAGAGACCGTATTTGGTTTCAATGGCCGCGAACATTCCGGATTCATGCACTTTTCTGAGACCCTCTCTCAATTTTTCTATGGTGGCATCCGGGGTGTCCGGGTTTATTGCCAGGAAAAGCTCCACATCGTTGAAAGAGAAAATTGGTTCCAGGCCCTCTACATCCTGCTGGGACGCGAAATAGGGCCCCCCAAGCCGATCAGCTATCCAAACGTCAATGTGACCCAGCTCAAGGCGTTTGGGGTTCAGGTCATCGCTATCCAGAGCAGAGACCTCGTAGCCACGCTCAAGGAGATACTCGGTTCTGACGTCGTTGCGATAGCCACCAAAAACCAGATCCTTGGCATCTTCGAGGCGGTTCATCTCCAGGTCTGTACCTGCAGGGGCAAAAATAGTCCATAAATTGCGGGTCAGTGGACCGATCCACTCGAATTGGGGCGCACGGGATTCGGTGTAGGTTGTACAGAAAATACCGTGATTACGCTTTTGAAGGACCCGTTTATAGCCATAGTCCCAATTTCGCAGTTTGATGACGTAATCAATATCGGTGTTGCTGAGAATCGCCTTGACCATTTCGGTGCACAGGCCGTCAATGCTTTCACCCTTGTGCTCGAAGGCTCGCCCGGTGGCACTCATGTTGTAGGGAGGGAAGTTTTCGGTATACAGATACAGTTTTTCAGAAGCCTGGGCACTGGAAATGCCAGTCATCATGACCAGTACAGCAAGTGTCAGAGGTAGTATGTGCCGCAAGGTTATATCTCCTTGATTATGCGTCGGTGCCGCGGTGCAGCGTCACTGTGTTTAGTGATCGAGTCTACCCCAGGCTTTGTCGGTGTTAGGCGGAAAAAGTGTGTGTTTTCGTAAATCCATACACTCCATACCACTTTTCTAATTGCCTTCCGGAGAGGCGTCTGGCGAATGTATCCAATTATTGTGCCAGAACCGGTCGGTCGCTGGGTTGCTGGAAAGAGGCGGGAGTTCTCAACTGAAGTGCCAGAAACAACCAGGCCCGCAGAAGCGGGCCTAGTATAAAATCGTAATGGTGCCCGGAGGCGGAATCGAACCACCGACACACGGATTTTCAATCCGTTGCTCTACCAACTGAGCTATCCGGGCGCGTTGCGACTGTGTTGCAACGGGGCGCTATTAAACCGGTTTAGGGGATTTGAGTCAAGGCTGTGCCGTAAAAATTTAGCCGGGGCTTACTGCTCTGGCGGAACATAGCCTTCGGCCTTGTCGAAGGGCTCGTTGTTAAAGAACCGTTCCATCTGCGCCTGCAGGTATTTGCGGGTGTTGGGGTCCATCAGGCTCAGGTGTTTTTCGTTAATCAGCATGGTTTGCTGGGCTTGCCACTCTTCCCAGGCTTTCTTACTGACGTTCTCGTACAGGTCTTCGCCTTTTTTGCCTGGCATGGGCGGGAAGTCCAGTCCTTCGAGGTCTTCCTGATGCTTGCGACAGAATACTTTGCGGCTCATGTCTGCTCCTGTGGGCTGGTCAGCATTGTGCGAATAGGCGCGGGCAGTCCTAACGCAAGGGCCTCGTCCCGGTGTATCCATTGACGGTCGCCATTGTCTGCAACATGGACCGCATTGGCAACACTCAATCGGGCAGGCTGGATACGCAGATGGTAGTGGCTAAAGGTGTGCCGGAACGCGCTGGCGATGTCCGGCTGGCTGCACTCGAAGCCGAAGGCCTGCTCGCAGGCGTCTGTCAGTTCATCCGGCTGGTAGGCCGGGTCCAGTTCAGGCAAGCTCCAGAGCCCGCCCCAGATGCCGCTGGGCGGGCGTCGTTCCAGCAGGATACGACCGTGATCGTCTTCCAGAACCAGCATCCAGGTGGATTTCTCCGGCTTTTGCTTTTTAGGTTTGGAGCCGGGGTACAACTTTTGCTCATTTTGGGCATTCGCCTCGCAGCCGGCCTCAAGCGGGCATTGTTCACAGGCGGGGCGGCTGCGGGTGCAGACCATGGCGCCCAGATCCATGATGGCCTGGGTATAGTCCTTGACCCGCTGGTCGGGAGTATGCTGTTCGGCACATTCCCATAGCCGGTTCAGGACACTGGTTTTGCCCGGCCAGCCGGGGACTGCGTGGTAGCGCGCCAGTACCCGTTTGACGTTGCCGTCCAGGATGGTGGCGCGCTTCTCAAAAGCCTGGGCCAGGATGGCGGCGGCGGTCGAACGGCCAATGCCGCTCAGGGCTTCCAGTTCTGACTGGTCAGCCGGAAATTCTCCGTCGTGTTCTTCAACTACCTGTTTTGCGGCTTTGTGAAGATTACGGGCGCGGGCGTAGTAGCCCAGGCCTGACCAGTGGCTGAGCACGTCGTCCACCGGCGCAACTGCGAGTGCTTTGACGTCCGGAAAGCGTTGCATGAAGGCCTGAAAGTAGGGGATGACGGTAGTGACCTGCGTCTGTTGCAGCATGATTTCCGAAACCCATACACGGTATGGATTTCGGTCATGATGCCAGGGCAGGTTATGCCGGCCGTTGGTGTCGTACCATGCCAGCAGTTTGCCGGCAAAACTGTTGATCATTGGCCAAACAGGCCTTTCAGCGCGTCCTGGACCTGTTTCCCGCCTTCTGCACCGAGTTTTTCCTGCAGTTTTTCTGTGACTTTTTCGGTTGCTTCGGCTTTCGCCTTGTCGACCTCTTTCCGGCCTTTCGCTTTTGCCGCATTCGCAGCAATCGTTTTCAGCGTGTCGCGGAAACGGGAGCCGTCGAAAGAACAGAGGCCTGCGGGGTCTTCGGTGAAGTTGCCGCGGCATTCAAGCGGGATAACCACGTTCTCCACATATTCTGTTACACGGCAGGCCTCGTCCCGGTGAATCTCACCAACGATGCGCAGGCCAATTTCATAATCCAGATCGGACTCGGCCAGATCTACAGTGCCGTCACCTTCCAGCCGCATACCCGCAAGAGCGGCGACAAGGTCCGTGTTATTGAGGGTGTTGCCGTCAATCTTCAAAGTGCCGCGCATGTCGTTAAAGGGTGTGCTGGTACTCCAGCCCTCCGTGCCCAGGCTTTCCTGATTAACCAGAGCAATGCCCTGGCAAGCCAAGCGGGTCAGGTTCATGCGAGTGAATTCACCTTCGGCCAGATTGAAGTCGATCTGGCCATTGGCGTTGTTGCGCAGGGCCGAAATGCGGTTGCCTGTGGTTTTGACATTCACGTTCAAATTGGCGCCGCCGGATAACATGTCGACTTCGGCCAGGTCTGTGAGCAGGGGCAGTGTCTGGATGTTTTTGATGTTCTGGCTGATCGTCCACTGCGGATTGTCAGAGCGGGCATCCAGGGTGACATTGGCGCCAAACGAGCCGTCATAAAGCTTGCCGCTGAAGTCTTCTACTTTTAGCAGGCCGTTGCGGGCCGTGATCACGGATTTGATCTCGTTGATGGTGAGATTGCTGACAATCAACTCACCCAGTCCCAGGTTGATGTCCAGCGCCAGCGACCGGAGGGTCTCCAATGGCAGCAGATCCCCTTCTTCGGCCGTTCCGCCCGCTTGCGGAGCTTCCTCGGGGGCGGCTTCCTCTTCGTCGCTGGCAGGGGGCAGGTAGCGGTCCGCATTGATAGCATCGCCCTGCAGGTTCAGGCCAATGGCGCTGTTGGTCAGGGCGTAGCTGGCAGCGCCGCTGAAGGTGGTGTCATCCAGGGTGAAGGTCAGGTCGCTGAGCTCTACAGTGCCGGCAGGGCCGCCGATATTGGTTGAGAAAGCGATAGCCTTCATGACGTCCGGGTCTTCTGTTTCAATGGCCGTTTGTCCCAGGGCAGAAAGCAGGCCCTTCAGAGAGAACTCGTCAACGCTCAGGCTGCCTTCAAGTTGAGGCTGATCGCCAAATCCGTTTACGGACAGGTCGGTATTCAGCGTCAGGTCGGCCAGGCTGGCCGAAAAACCGCGAATGTTGGCGGTTTCGTTTTCCAGGTTGGCATCGACAGATCCTGCTATTTCGGCACGAACCGACTTGCCGCCAAAGGGTTCGCCACTCATATCAAAGATGGCTTCAAGGCCGGATACGCTGAATTCATTCAGCGCTTCATTGGCCGCGATGCTGGCACTGATGTCGCCCTGAACTTCGAACTCGGGCTGGTTGGTGGCGAAGCGGAAGGTCAGATTGAACGGGAAGCTGGAACCCAGGGTAATGTCGCTGGCGGTCAGGGTGAAATCTTCCAGGGTGACGGACTGGCCAGTGGTCTTGTCTTCATAATTGATGCGGGCATTGCTGATTTCCACGCTTTCAACGTTGAAGTTCAGCGGTGTGCCGCCCTCCGCTGTGCTTTCGGTTGCAGGTTCCGGAGTCGTTTCTTCCGGGGTGGACTCCTGCTGCTCCGGCGCTGACTCGCCCTCTGGCATGATGCGTGTCCAGTTGCCGGTGCCGTCTTCACTCACGGACAGGTTTGCGTTCAGGCCGTTAAGCAGGAAGGTGTCTACCCGGGGCGACATGGTCACCAGTGACCAGAAGCTCAGTTTGGCCACCAGCTGATCCAGTTTTACGAGGCTTTCGTCTTCGAGAATGGCCTCGACATCATTCAGTTCCAGGCCAAGGGGTATGAAAGACCAGCCAATATCGCCGGCCAGACCAAGGTCCAGGTTGGTGCTGGATTCGACGGCGCTCTCGATCTGGGGTTTGTAGGTGTTCGGATCGATCACAGCGACTGCAACCGCTATTGCAATAACAGCGAGCGCAATCAGCCCGATAATGGAAAAGGCAATGTAGCGAACAGCTTTCATGGTTCTGGCATCCTTCCGTTATGTCGTGCCCGCCGGGAAAGCGGAGGTATGGCTCAAGGATAACTCAGGGTTAACAAAATAAAAGCGTGCGAGTATGACAATACATGAGTGATCAGCCAAAATAGCCGACAGATCCTAACAAACAATGATAAGAGGAAGACTTTGTGGCTATAACCGTATCGATCGAGTTGAACCGCGAACTGGAACTGGCGGCCGGCTATGACGAGGTATTTGATTTGCTGGCGGACGTTCCGAAGTCGGTCAGTCACTTCCCGAAGGTTCAGAAACTGGTGGACCTTGGTGACAACACCTACCGCTGGGAAATGGAAAAAGTCGGCGTGGACAAGCATGCCATTCAGTCGGTTTACGCCTGCAAATATCATCCGGATAAAGCAAACGGCAAGATTACCTGGGAGCCGGTAAAGGGTGAGGGTAACGGGATTGTTAGCGGGTATTGGACGCTAAAATCCAAGGGTGATAATGCGACAGTGGCCAAGTTCCATACCAGTGCCGAATTGACTGTGCCGCTGCCAAAGATGCTCAAGCTGGCGATCAGCCCGGTGATCAAACACGAGTTTAACAGCCTGGTTGATACCTACATGGCAAACCTGAAAAAAGCGTTCTGATAGAGGCTATCGCGGGACGCAGAGAATCTTAACGGTTATAATATCAGGTTGGAAATTTCCGGCATTTGCCAATTGATGACTTTGCCAACTAATAATTGGGAGCCCCCATGGCCGAACGCAAGGCTCGGGTAGAACGAAATACCCTGGAAACACAGATTACCGTCGAAATCGATCTTGACGGTACCGGCAAGTCCTCATTTGATACGGGCGTGCCCTTCCTGGAACACATGATGGACCAGATTGCCCGTCACGGCCTGGTAGATCTGAACATTGTCTCCAGGGGCGATCTGCATATTGACGACCACCACACGGTGGAGGACGTTGGCATCACTCTCGGCCAGGCGTTTGCCAAGGCAGTCGGGGATAAAAAAGGCATCCGACGCTATGGCCATGCTTATGTACCGCTGGACGAAGCTTTGTCCCGCGTGGTGATCGACCTGTCAGGCCGCCCGGGCCTGATGATGGACGTACCCTACACCCGTGGCGCGGTCGGTGGTTTCGATGTGGATCTGTTTGCAGAGTTCTTTCAGGGTTTTGTGAATCACTCCATGGTGACCCTGCACATCGACAACCTGAAGGGCAAGAATACCCATCACCAGATCGAGACCGTGTTCAAGGCCTTCGGCCGTGCTCTGCGCATGGCGGTTGAAATGGACGAGCGGATGGCGGGCATTACGCCTTCGACCAAGGGCTCGCTTTAAAACGGTTCGCTCCAATACCTGTCGTTAAAGGACACCGCAACAACCATGAAAACCGTTGCCATTATCGACTACGGCATGGGTAACCTCCATTCTGCCAAAAAAGCGGTAGAGCACGTAGCCCCGGATACCACTGTTCTAGTCACCGACAATGCTGACACCATCCGTGAAGCCGACCGGGTCATTCTTCCCGGCGTCGGCGCCATTCGCGATTGCATGGCCGAGATCCGCCGTCTGGGTATCGATACGCTGGTGCGCGAAGTATCTCAAGACCGCCCGTTTCTGGGGATCTGTGTGGGTATGCAGGCGTTGATGGCCCGCAGTGAGGAAAATGGCGGCGTTGACTGTATTGGCCTGTTTCCTTCTGAAGTGCGCTATTTCGGTGAGAATCTCACGGAGAACGGCGAGCGCCTAAAGGTGCCGCATATGGGCTGGAACGAGGTATACCAGGCCATGGATCACCCGCTGTGGCACGACATCGAAGACGGTGAGCGCTTCTACTTCGTGCACAGCTATTATGCTGAGGCCAGTGGCAACGCGGAGATATCAGGCCGCAGTCATTATGGCGTTGACCTGGCCGCAACCGTGGCGAAAGACAATATTTTTGCAGCCCAGTTCCACCCGGAAAAAAGCGCAAGGTCCGGGCTGCAGTTACTTAAAAACTTTACCAACTGGACTGGAAAATGCTGATTATCCCGGCCATCGATCTCAAAGACGGCAAATGCGTCAGACTGCGCCAGGGCCGCATGGACGACTCCACCGTATTCGGTGATGATCCTGTTGATATGGCGACCCGATGGGTTGAAGCCGGCGCCCGCCGCCTGCATCTGGTTGATCTGAACGGCGCGTTTGCCGGCGAGCCGGTGAATGGTGACATTGTCCGGGCGATTGCCCGTAAATACCCTGATTTGCCGATCCAGATCGGTGGTGGCATTCGCTCTGCAGAAACCATCGAAGCCTATCTGAAAGCCGGTGTGCAGTGGGTCATTATCGGCACCAAGGCCGTGAAAGAGCCGGAATTCGTCACGGAAATGTGCCGGAAATTTCCCGGGCATATCATCGTCGGCCTGGACGCAAAAGACGGCCGTGTTGCCACTGACGGCTGGGCCGAAGTGTCTGAAGTGATGGCCACGGATCTTGCGAAGCGTTTTGCCAACGACGGTGTGGAAGCCATTGTCTACACCGATATTAGCCGTGACGGCATGATGCAGGGGGTGAATGTTGAGGCAACGGCCGCATTGGCCAGAGACGGCGGCATCCCGGTAATTGCCTCCGGCGGCGTGACCAATATGGACGACCTGAAGCAGCTGGCGAAAGTGGCGGATCAGGGCATTCTGGGCGCCATCACGGGCCGGGCCATTTACGAAGGCACTTTGGATGTGGCCGAAGCCCAGGCCTTCTGCGACAGCCTGAAAGGATAGGAAGAGCTATGGCGCTGGCAAAACGCATTATTCCCTGCCTGGACGTGGACAAAGGCCGCGTAGTAAAAGGCGTGAACTTCGTTGATATCCGCGATGCCGGTGACCCGGTGGAAGTGGCGCGGAAATATAACGAGGAAGGCGCGGACGAAATCACTTTCCTGGATATTACCGCCAGTCATGAAAGCCGCGACACCACCTATGAAACCGTCGAGCGCATGGCCGCCGAAGTGTTTATCCCGCTGACGGTTGGCGGTGGTGTTCGCACGGTAGAGGATATCCGCAAGCTTCTGAACGCTGGCGCTGACAAAGTCGCGATCAATACGGCCGCGGTGTTCAATCCGGAATTTGTGCAGGAAGCGGCGGAGCGTTTTGGCAGCCAGTGCATTGTGGTGTCCATCGACGCCAAAAGCGTGAGAGCGGAAGGTGGAGCCCCGAAGTGGGAAATTTTTACCCACGGCGGGCGCAAGCCAACGGGCCTCGATGCGATCGAGTGGGCCCGGAAAATGGTTCGCATGGGCGCCGGTGAGTTGCTGGTGACCAGTATGGACCGGGACGGCACCAAGGTCGGGTTTGATCTGGGACTGACCCGGGCAATCAGTGACGCTGTATCGGTGCCGGTGATTGCATCAGGTGGCGTGGGCGAACTCCAGCACCTGGCTGATGGGGTCACCGACGGCGGAGCGGATGCCGTATTGGCAGCGTCCATTTTTCACTTTGGCCAGCACACGATTCCCGAGGCGAAAGCTTTTATGAAAGCACAGGGGATTGTTGTCAGGGATTGAGGCTTCTTTAATTACTGCTTGTTCGCCAGCGACGGGCGGACCGGCCGTTTCTCTCCTTCTGCAAACATCCGCCTGTTGCCGTTTCTCGTGGCCCAGATGCCACTGACGGTGGCCACGGCTATGCCCTCTTCGTCCATTCTCGGTAAATGCTTTTCGAGGTATTCCACAGTAACTTGGTGGGGGTGGCCGATTCCGATGGCGCTGCCGTTTTCTCTTGCTCGTTTGATCAGCAGTTGGAATTGTTTGTCTACGTATTCCTCGGACTGTTCGTGATCAAGGAAGACGTCGCGGGTAAGGGTAGGGATGCGATACGCGGCGGCGACATCACCGGCAATGGATGATGCGATGGTACGGCTGTCGACGAAATAAACCGGATAGTTGAACAACTCCGCCATGACCCAGTCCATAGCCTTGAGCTGCTGGGTTAACAGACTGCCCATGTGGTTGTTCACACCCTGAACATGCGGGATGGACCTCAGGGCCCGACGAAGCGTCATGGCCATTTCGTGCTGGCTCATGTCCGGCTCCAGCCCTCCTGGACCCAGTGCCAGCAGTCGTGTGTTCGCCATAGGCGCATGCAGCATGATTTCCTTTTGCTGCCTGTGGGCCTTTTCCGCCAGTGCGGTGGTGTGGCGGCGGAAGGGCAGAAAAGCCAGGGTGAGAGGCTGGTCGATGGCAATCAAGCGCTCACCTTCGACGCGATTATGCCCCATGTCATCAATAATGATGGCGATGGTTGGCGGCATTTTTTCACTGGCCGGTCCGTTATTGGCCGGCCTCTCACTGGCGAAGGCTATGTTTGCCCCGGTTGCGCAGAGCATCGCGCTGGCAATCAGCGCAGTGACAAGGTTCACTCCGTGCTTTCCTGTGGGCTGCTTTTCTGTTTATCGAGAATCCGCAAACCTTTAAGAAGGTTCAGCGCCGAACGTAGCTGGAAGTCTTGGCCAGCGGGTGAGGCATTCTGCTCGCCTTTTACATCTTCAGCTTTCTCTTCTTCGCCCTCGCTTGCGGCCTCATCGTTGGTCTGGTCTTCAAGATGACCGCTCAGGTCCGCTTCGGTAAAAAACGGCTGGCTGTCGAGTTCCGTCAGTTCTGCCGGTTTCACCTCGATGTCAGGGCGAATACCTTTGGCCTGGATAGAGCGGCCGTCGGGAGTGTAGTAGCGAGCTGTGGTCATCTTGATAGCATGAGTTTCATCCAGCGGGATAACGGTCTGGACACTGCCCTTGCCGAAGGACTGGGTGCCCATGATAACCGCGCGGCGATGATCCTGGAGGGCTCCAGCCATGATTTCTGACGCCGATGCCGAGCCGCCGTTAATCAATACGACAATCGGGGTATCCATCATCAGTGCACCGGCTTTGGCGTTAAAGCGCAGGCGGGAGCTCTGGATCCGACCCTCGGTGTATACAATCAGCCCACTATCAAGCAGCGCATCAGAGGCTTCAACCGCCGCCTGAAGAATGCCGCCCGGGTTATTGCGCAGGTCGATAACCAGACCGTCCAGCGTGCTGCCATAGTCTTTCTCGAGGTTTTTCAGGGCCTCGGCAAACTGCGAGCCGGAATCAGCCTGGAACTGGGTAATGCGCACGTACCCATAGCCGTTTTCGATCATCCTCGATTTGATGCTGGTTACTTTAATGACGTCCCGTTCCACGTCGATCTCGATCGGCGCTGGCTGGCCATCACGAACGATCGTCAGGGTCAGCACAGTGCCGGGCCGGCCGCGCATCAGTTTCACCGCTTCTTCGAGAGACAGGCCTTTGACCGGTCGGTCGCCGAGCTTGACGATCAGGTCACCGGCGCGCACACCCGCTTGTTGCGCCGGCGTATCATCAATGGGGGAGATGACTTTGACAAAGCCGTCTTCCATGCCGACTTCAATGCCCAGGCCGCCAAATTCACCGGACGTGCTTTCCTCCAGTCTCTCGTAGTCTTTGGGGGCCAGGTAGGTGGAGTGCGGGTCGAGATCGGACAGCATACCTTTGATTGCGCTTTCCAGCAGTTGCCTGTCGTCTACTTCTTCAACATAGGCGTCTTTGATGCGGCCGAACACTTCGGCAAATTTCCGCAGGTCTTCCAGCGGTAACTGTTTTTCCGGGTCTGGCAGGTCGATGTTGACAGCTTCGCCAGCCTCAATGCCTTCCAACAGGTGGCGGGCGTCTTCTTCCGATTGCTGGCCCAGAGTGAGTCCGGGCAGGGTACTTAGGCCAATGGCAAGGGCCAGTGCGCGAAAGGCTGGAATATGCTGACTACGTCTGACCCGTCTCATTCAAATGTCCTGTTTTAATGCGGTGGCTATTTCATGCCGAGCGATGGCAGACAGTATGGCGTTATCAGGCTGATTTGTCAGCCTTCCGGGTGGGCTTGCAGGGGCGGCCTGAAAGAGCGGGCTCAGCGTGAGCTGAGCCAGTCACCGGGGTTGACCGGTTTGCCATTGTAGCGAATCTCGAAATACACCGCGGGGTCTTCTGTGCCGCCTGTGCGGCCCGCCTGGGCAATGGCCTCTCCGGCGTCTATCCAGTCGCCTGGACTGGTGAACAGGCTGCTGCTGTGACCATAGAGCGTCATGTAGCCGTTACCGTGATCCAGAATGGTTATCAGGCCGAAGCCCCTGAGCCAGTTTGCGAACACAACACGCCCGTAATGGGTGGCTTTGATGTCTGCTTCTTCCGGTGTGTTAATCAGCATGCCGGAATAGCGAAGTTTGCCGTCCGCATAGGGACTGCCATAGGAGCTTGCGATCTTGCCCGGCGCAGGCCATGGCAACTTCTTCTTCAGCGAGCTGAACGGTGCCGACTCGTTGGGTGAGGGGATGTCGGCAATAGCCTGCTCGACGTCCCGCAGCAATTTTTCCAGGCGCTGGCGGTCTGCTTCCAGTTGCTCGCGTTCACTCAGCCGGTTTTTGATGTCCGCCTGAAGCGACGCGAGGGTTTGCTGCCGCTGACTCTTGCTGGCAGCCAGTTTCTGCTGACGGTCGACTACATCGGCCTCCAGTTTTGCCAGGCGGGCTCTGCCGTTGCGTACCTCCGCGCGGGTAGCTTTGAGCTGCTTAAGATTGGCAGAAAAGACGTCCAGGCGTTCGACGGTGTCGCGGCTGAGGTACTCGTAGTAGGTCATGGTCCGGGCAATTTTGTCCGGATCAATTTCGTTCAGCAGAACTTTGACGGCGGGCGCGTTGCCTCCCATCCAGGCGGCCCGGATCTGTCGTTTCAGGCTTTCTCGCTGGCTGTCCAGCGTCCGTACCAGTTCGGTTTCTTCCCGGTCGAGTTCAGCCAGGCGGATCTGCTGCTGGCTGGCCTGCTTGCGAAGTTCACGGCGCTCACGGGTGAGCTGGCTGATGTTTTTTTCCAGATCGGCAAGCTGACGCTCCAGCGACGAGCGATCGTCCTCGGCGTCATCGAGCCAATCGTCAATGTCGGCAATTTCTTCCTGAAGCGCCTTGATCTGGCCCGGTGTGACCTGTTGCTCAGCCAGCACCGGCGTGGCAATCAACACCAATGCCAGCGCCGGGAGTAGTGCACGAATCAATCGATCTGCACCAGGGTATGCCCGGTCATCTCGGCGGGTTGTTCCAGTCCCATTAACGCCAACAGGCTGGGTGCAACATCACTGAGACTGCCGTCTTCAATCAGGGAGACCTTGCGTGGGCCCACGTAGATCAGTGGCACAGGGCCAACGGTATGGGCGGTGTGAACCTGGCCAGAGCTCGGATCCTCCATTTGCTCACAGTTGCCGTGGTCGGCGGTAATCAGCGCTTCGCCGCCAACCTCTTCGAGGGCGTCGGCGATTTGTGCGACGCAATGGTCGATGCATTCTGCCGCTTTAATCGCAGCGTCCAGATTGCCAGTATGGCCGACCATGTCACCGTTGGCGTAATTGCAAACCACCAGGTCGTACTTGCCACTTTTGATGGCTTCGCACAGTTTTTCTGTCACTTCCGGTGCGCTCATTTCGGGTTGCAGGTCGTAAGTCGCCACTTTGGGTGAGGGCACCAGAATGCGATCTTCGCCTTCAAACGGAGTTTCCAGGCCGCCATTAAAGAAGAAAGTGACGTGAGCGTATTTTTCGGTCTCGGCAATGCGCAGTTGGGTCTTGCCCAGATTGGCCGCGTATTCACCCAGGCCGTTGGACAGTTTTGTGGGCGGGTAGGCGCAGCTGGTATCAATGTCTGCGGCGTACTCGGTCAGCATCACGAAATCCGCCAGCTCAGGGTGTTTGCGGCGATCGAAGCCGTCGAAATCCTTGTCAACAAAGCAGCGGGTGATTTCCCGGGCCCGGTCAGCCCGGAAGTTCATGAAAATAACACTGTCACCATCGTTGATGGTGCCTTCGGTGTCGCCGCTGCCTTTGATGCGGGTTGCCTTGACGAATTCATCATTTTCGCCCCGCTCGTAGGCCTGTTCCAGCGCACTGACCGGATCTTCCGCCGTAAACTCTGAATCACCCAGGGTCATGACGTTGTATGCTTGTTCAACGCGGTCCCAGCGATTGTCACGGTCCATGGCGAAATAGCGGCCGATGATGGTTGCAACCCGGCCGACACCGAGACTTTTCAGTTTGGCAGCGGCTTTTTCAAGAGAGGGTTTGGCGCTGCGCGGCGGCATGTCGCGGCCATCCAGGAAGGCGTGAACGTAGACCTCTTTTGCACCCCGGGCGGCGGCCAACTCGGCCGCTGCCAGAACGTGGTTCTCATGACTGTGGACGCCACCGGGGGAGAGCAGGCCCATCAGATGAACCGCGCGACCGCTGCTCACCGCTTTATCGATCGCGGCGCAAAGGACTTTGTTGTCAACGAAGGTGCCGTCTTCCAGATCCTTGTCGATACGAGTCAGGCTTTGATAGACCACTCGACCGGCGCCGAGGTTCATATGGCCGACTTCGGAATTGCCCATCTGGCCCTCTGGCAGCCCGACGTATTTGCCCGAGGTGTTAATCAGTGTTCTGGGATGCGTCTGCCACAATTTGTCCCAACAGGGGGTGTTGGCAGAGCTGATTGCGTTGTCTTCAGCCGGGTCGCGGTGGCCCCAGCCATCAAGAATGATCAGAGCAGTCGGCTTCTTTGTGGCAGTCATTGCTTGTCCCGTCATTGAATTCTGAAAAGTGCGTAAAAGTCCCAAATTTTAAACTTATTCGTATTCCAAGGCCAATTTTGTCAGCTTCTGTCAGTGACCTTGGATGTGTATAATCTCGCTCCTAACTTTACGGCAGGATGGTTTCATGGAGCGGGTATTTGAGTTCGTAGTCAATCACTACATTCTGATGTCTTTGTTTGCGGCGTTGCTGCTTGCGCTGGTGGTTCTGGAATCCCGCCGCGGCGGCCAGAAGGTGTCTGCCCAGGCCGCGGTCAGTCTGATTAATCGCGATCAGGCCATTGTGATCGATATCCGTGACCGCAAGGACTTTAATGAGGGCAGGATTACCGGTTCCATCAATATTCCGCTTAACGCTCTCAAAAGTCGGGTTTCGGAGCTCAAGAAACACGAGGGCAAGCAGATTATCATTGCCGACAAGATGGGCCAGCATTCTGCAATGGCGGTCAAGCAACTGAAGGAAGAAGGATTCAATGATGTCGTCCGTCTTAATGGCGGGGTTGCTGACTGGCGGGGCAGTAACCTGCCTCTGGTAAAAAAATAATTCAACACAGCGTAACCTAATCCAATCATAGTGTTACCCAACATAGAAAGGAATAATCATGGCTGAAAATGACCAGACCGCCGCAGGCACTGAAAACCCGAACCAACCGCAGTTTGCTCTTCAGCGGATTTATCTCAAGGACCTCTCGTTCGAGTCCCCCAATTCTCCAGCGGTTTTTCAGGAGCAGTGGAAGCCCCAGGTCAATCTGGACCTGAACACATCCCACAGCAAACTGAACGAAGAAGGCCAGTATGAAGTTGTATTGTCTTTGACCGTAACGGCCAAGATGGACGAGAAAGTGGCGTACCTGGTGGAAATCCAGCAAGCCGGCGTGTTCATGATCAAGGGCGTTGAGGGTCAGCAGCTTGGCCACATGCTGGGAGCTTACTGCCCGAATATCCTTTTCCCCTACGCCCGTGAAGCGATCGACGGTGTTGTGAACAAAGGCAGCTTCCCGGCGCTGATGCTGGCGCCAGTAAACTTTGATGCCATCTATGCCCAGGCTTTAAAGCGCAAGCAGGAAGAAGCCGCTGGCCAGACTAGCGAAGAAAAGACCCACTAAAGCGCGCCTTCAAAGCCAAGCTGCCGCCAGGCCTCATAAACCACCAGTGCGACCGTATTGGACAGGTTCAGGCTGCGGCTTTCAGGGCGCATGGGGACTCTCAGGCGGTGTTCCGGTGGCAGGCTCCCACGGATGTTGCCGGGCAGGCCGCGGGTTTCCGGGCCGAACATCAGGTAGTCGCCATTCTGATAAGCAACCTGGTGATAATCGTGACTGCCCTTGGTAGTCAGCCCGAACAGGCGCCGGGGCTGCTCGCTGGCCAGAAAGCTCTGATAGTCCGCATGCACGGTTACCGTGGCGTACTCGCTGTAATCCAGCCCGGCCCGCCGCATCTGTTTGTCTTCCAGGTTGAAGCCCAGAGGTTCAATCAGATGCAGCCGACAGCCGGTGTTAGCGCAAAGCCTGATAATATTGCCGGTATTGGGCGGAATCTCAGGCTCGTAAAGCACCACGTTAAGCACGGTTGATCAGCGTTCCACGGCCAGCGCAACACCCATGCCGCCGCCGATACACAGGGTTGCCAGGCCTTTCCTGGCGTCCCGGCGGATCATTTCGTGAAGCAGGCTCACCAGGATACGGCAGCCGGAAGCGCCAATTGGGTGCCCGAGAGCAATGGCCCCGCCGTTGACGTTCACCTTGCTGACATCCCAGCCCAGATCCCGGTTTACCGAAATGGCCTGAGCGGCAAAGGCTTCGTTGGCTTCGATCAGGTCGAGTTCATCGACGGTCCAGCCGGCCCGCTGCAGGCAGCGCTGGCTGGCGGGGATCGGGCCGGTGCCCATGATGGCCGGGTCAACGCCGGCATTGGCGTGCGCACGGATGGTTGCCAGTGGTGTCAGTCCCAGAGCTTTTGCTTTTTCAGCGCTGCAGACGATAACCGCGGCCGCACCGTCGTTCAGAGCCGACGCATTGCCGGCGGTTACTGTGCCTTCTTTTTTGAACGCGGGGCGCAGTTTGCCCAGGCCCTCTGAGGTGACGCCCGCCCGGGGATTTTCATCGGTGTCTACAATGATTGGGTCGCCTTTGCGCTGGGGGATCGAAATCGGAACGATCTGGCCTTTGAAATGGCCGGAGTCGATCGCCGCCGTTGCCTTCTGTTGCGACGCCGCCGCGAATTCATCCTGCTCTTCACGGGAGATGCCGTATTTCTCGGCGATGTTCTCGGCCGTTACACCCATGTGGTAGTCGTTGAAGGCGTCCCAAAGGCCGTCGGAAATCATGGTGTCGACCATGTTCCAGTTGCCCATGCGCTGGCCGTTCCGGCTGTTGGGGAGCGCGTGTGGCGCCTGGCTCATGCTCTCCTGGCCACCGGCCAGCATCAGTTCCGCATCACCACACTGAATGGCTTGCACCGCCATATGAACAGCTTTCAGGCCGGATCCGCAGACTTTGTTGATGGTCATGGCGGGCACGGTGGCCGGAAGGCCGGCGTTGATAGAGGCTTGGCGGGCCGGGTTCTGGCCGCAACCGGCGGTCAGTACCTGGCCAAGCACTACTTCATCGACCTGGTCTGCAGAGATGCCGGTTTCTTCCAATAGGGCCTTGATCATGGCACTGCCGAGTTGGTCTGCGCGGAGGCTGGACAGTCCGCCTCCGAATCCGCCGACGGCGGTGCGTTTGGCGGCAGCGATTACAACATCACGCATGGCATGTCTCCCGGTGTTTGGATCGAAGAAAGGCCGCATTGTATCTGAAACCGGAGGGCGACAGGTACGGTCGTATCCATAACCTTACCTAGCCGATCTGAAGAGAACCGCGAATACGTTGCAAACGCTCGCTGTGAATCGCATCACCCAGGGCTTTGCCGGAGAATCCTTCCGCGATCAGGGACTGCGCGTTGACGGTATTGGCTGCCTCCAACGCGTTTCTGAGGTGTTCAAGATTGCTTGCGCTCTCACCCGGCACGAGGCAGCCAAGGGTGCCCAGCAAAACGGCAAATCGATCAGGCCGGCGCCAGGCGTCTGCGGTATTCAGCAGGGCCAGCAGCTTTTCTGCCTCCAGAGGCTTTGTGGATTGGACGGCCGGGGCAGTGGCGGCCACCAGTCTGACCATGGCAATGCATTCGTTGGGGGCTTTTAGCTGTTTTGCCCGCTGCTCGGCAGTGTTCTGGCCGGATTCAGCCAGCGGCGCCAGCAATGCGGCAAAACGCGCTTCGGTGCAAAGTTGGCGCTGGTGAGCGCACCGCAGGAAAGTGATCGCGTTATCAAAGGTATCCTGATCGGAGATTAGTTCTGGAATCAGCGATATGAGCGCACCGCAGTCCTTCAAAACGGTAAAAAAAGTACCCGGTTCATTTTCCTGCAGGGCGCGCTGAACTTCCTGCCAGACCCGTTCAGGCACCAGGTGGTCGACTTCACCAGCCCGGGTCATTTCTGTCATCAGCGCCATGGTTTGGCCCGATACCTCAAAGCCCATGGGTTGCAGCCGTGCTGCAAATCGCGCAGCGCGCAAAATCCGCAACGGGTCTTCTTTGAAGGCGTCGGAAACATGGCGAAGCTGGCGGGATTCGAGATCCAACCGGCCCTGAAACGGATCTATTAATGTACCGTCGATTGCTTTTGCTATGGCATTAATTGTCAGGTCCCGGCGCTTCAGGTCGTCTTCCAGCGTGACGTCCGGGGCACTGTAAACCGTAAAACCATGGTAACCCTGGCCGTTTTTGCGCTCCGTGCGCGCCAGGGCATATTCCTCGCGGGTGGTTGGGTGCAGAAACACCGGAAAGTCCGCACCCACCTGTTTGTAACCCTGCTTTAACATCTCTTCGGGTGTGGCACCGGTAACAACCCAGTCCCGGTCTTTAACCGGTAAACCCAGCAATTCGTCACGAACGGCGCCACCTACAAGATAAATTTCCATGAATCTGAGCGCGGCTCCCGGTTCGATGGGGATCAAATTTGGACCACCAAGCGGGCGTTCCACTCTCGTTCTTCCCCGAAAGCGAAGGAGATGCCGGCGCTTTGTGCCATTGAAGGTTTCATGCATTATTTAATAAAAGATGATGACACAGCCTGTCAGGATAGACGAAATTTAAAGCTGGCATGGAAATTTCATAAGATCCCGGAGACTGGTTCCGATAGCTTGCCTGGTGATCGGCCAGATTTGAAAAGACGGATTACGTCAGGCCCCGTTGGAGGATACATTTGTGATCGGCGAAGGTAACAACAAGATCAATGTGGTCTGGAAGCTGTGCTGGTATCTCCTGGTGCCGGCTGTGCTCGCCTTCGCGTTAATGCCCCGTGTCGCCTTTTCCGAGACGAACAGCGAATCTGTCGTGACAGTCGAAACCGACCCGCCGATGCGGTCAGGACCCAGGCAGAACCTCATTATCAGTAAAGATGTTGGTGGGCGTCAGGCCGAGCTCGACCGGCTCGCCGCGACCATTCGGGATGAACGCAATGGCGTTCCGTTCGAGGTGAATCAGCAGTGCTCGAGCCAGGAAACCTCCCGCATCCGGAAGAAGGTGGTTGTGGCCGGTTTTAGTGTAGAAAAGCCGGATCAGGCGGTATTTGGCGGGCTGGGTTCAGTGGGTTACGCGGCCAGTGACTGGCTGTACCAGAACCTGCTGAACACGGGCGAGGTGTTGCCGTTATCGGTGCCAACAAGGCAAATGATTGCCAGTTTGTTGGCGGGCCCTACCGGCGAAACGGCGAGCAATCGGCTGGAACAGTACTCTGCTGTCAGTCGTCAGATGGGCGCGCAATTTGTGGTGTCAGGCATTATTCGCAACCTGGAGGTCAATCGGGCGGATACCTGGGATTCTTCCTATGCCTCATCCATAAAGCGCTCTTTGTTCCACGGTGACGCGGTTCGCGAGTTTTTGGTGGACGTTGTTCTTCATGACGGCTACACCGGCCAGGTGGTGACGGAGCAGCGCTACACCGCATCCGGGCGCTGGGATATTCCGCGCACGGGGCAGGTCAGTTTTGGTTCACCGGAATTTCGTGATTCGGATTATGGGTTGGCGGTGGCGGAGGTGTTCGACGATATAACGGGCGACCTGATGAGCACGATCGATTGCCAGGCGTTGTTGGTGCCGATTCTTGAGGTAGCGGGGAAAGACCTGTTGCTGGATATCGGGACCAAATCCGGCCTGTTGCCGGGAGATAAACTGCGGGTTGTGCGGGCAGAATTCGCGATGCAACGCCCCGATGCGCCGCCCAAGTTATGGGACACCGGCGTCGACCTTCACCTGCATCAGCTAAGCCTGGACACCAGTCGGGCCTGGATGCCTGAAGAAGGTGCTACTATCAATATTCGGGAAGGTGACTACGCCGTTATGTATTGACGCGGCAGAGGCCGCCTCAGGCCGCTTCGGTGATCGCTGCAATATCGCGGATCTTGCCAACCATGGCCCGCAGGCCGTTGCCACGGGTCGGAGAGATATGGCGGAACAGATCCAGTTGCTCGAACAACTCATCAATGTCTGTGGCCAGCAGGTCTCTCGGAGATTTGCCGTTCAGGGCCACCAGGATAATGGCGGCCAGGCCGCGAACGATAATGGCATCCGAATCGATCAACAGGTAAAGCTTGCCGCTGGTTTCGTCGTAGTGGTGGATCAGCCAGACCTGGCTCTGACAGCCATGAACGTAATTTCCTTCCCGGCGTTCGTCGTCCGGAAACTCCGGAAGCTCTTTACCCAGGTCGATGATAAAGGCGTAGCGCTCTTCCCAGTCATCAAGGAATTCAAAGCCTTCGAGCACATCATCCAGCGTGGTGTCTTTGCCTAAAGGGTTATTCTCGAATGTCTGTTGCGAGGCACTCATTACAGCATCCCCAGTTCTAGTTTGGCTTCGTCAGTGAGCATGTCGTTGCTCCAGGGCGGGTCGAACGTCAAGTCGACGGTGACCTTGCTTACGTTGGGCACGTGCTCAAGTTTGGTTTTGACGTCCTCGGTGATCACCGGACCCATGCCACAGCCGGCGGCAGTCAGGGTCATCAGAACATAGATATGGTTGCCGTTTTCGGCGTCATTCTCAATCTTGCAATCGTAGATAAGGCCCAGATCCACCACGTTCACCGGGATTTCCGGGTCGTAGCAGTTCTGCATGGCTTCCCATACCTGGTTTTCGTTGATAGTGCCGTCTTCCGGAGTCTCGAAGCTACTTTCCAGAGGCGTCTTGCCAAGGGCATCGGCGTGATGGCCTTCAATGCGCGCAAGGTTGCCGTTTACAGCAACAGTAAAGGTGCCACCCAGTGACTGGGTGATGGTTACAAAGGTGTCGGACGGGATCATGATTTCCGTACCCGCAGGCACCAGTCGCGCCTCTACTTCTCGTTTTGTCAGAACCACTTCCCGTTCTTGCATGCCTTGAGGGGCCTCGCTATCTGTTCATGTTCAGGCGACGGTAAAACTTTCGCCGCAACCACATTCGGCGGTGGCATTCGGATTCCGGAACTGAAACACCGAATTGACGCCTTCCGTCACAAAATCGATTTCGATGCCGTTCACCAGAGGCAGATGCTCTTCTTTCACGAACAGCTCCACGCCGTCGATCTTGAAAACCTTGTCGTCTGCGCCGACGTCTTCCACCCACTGGGTTTCGTATTTGAATCCGGAGCATCCGCTTTTTTTGATGGCCAGCCGGATGCCCTTGGCTTCCGGCTTTTTATCAAGTTGTTTGCGCACGTGCTTCACCGCGCTGGGCGTCATAGTGACGGCAACAGTTGGTGTATAGACTTCGGCTGTCATGTTTCCACCTCCATCAGGCAAACAGGCGCTGAACTTTTTGCAGCGCGGTGAAGAGTTGTTCTACCTCTTCGATTGTATTGTAGAACGCAAAGGATGCCCTGGCTGTGCCGGGAACCCCGTAAAAATCCATCAGCGGCATGGCGCAGTGGTGACCCGTGCGGATGGCGATGCCCTGCTGATCAAGTAGCGTGCCGATATCACTGGGGTGCAGGCCTTCGATTTTAAAGGACATCACTGGCACTTTGTGCTTTGAAGTGCCTATCACCTGCATGCCCGGTACGGTTTCAACCAGTTCGTTGGCTCTGACCAGAAGCGCCTTTTCAGCTGCTTCCATTCCGGGTCGGTCAAGGCTGCCCACATAGTCAATGGCCGCGCCCAGTCCAACGGCTTCGGCAATCGCAGGCGTACCCGCTTCGAACTTGTACGGCAGGGTGTTCCAGGTGGTGCGCTCGAACGATACCCGCTCAATCATTTCGCCGCCGCCCTGATAGGGGGGCATGTCTTCCAGAATTTCTTTTCGTCCGAAAAGGGCGCCAATGCCTGTAGGCCCAAACAGTTTGTGGGCCGAGAACATGTAGAAATCGCAGCCCAGGGCCTGCACATCCGGCTGGAAGTGTGGCACAGCCTGAGCACCGTCAATGACGGTGATCACGCCACGGGCCTTGGCCTGTTCCACCAGAGCTGCAACCGGATTAATGGTGCCAAGCACATTGGACACGTGAGTCAGTGCCAGAACCCGTGTTCTGTCACCCAGCAGACTGTTGAAAGAGTCCAGATCAAGTTCCCCCTCAGGGGTTACCTGGACCGGAATCACTTTTGCACCGGTGCGCTCTGCGATCATCTGCCAGGGCACGATGTTAGCGTGGTGTTCCATATAGCTGACCAGAATCTCATCGCCCGGATTCAGACGAGACGCCAGACCGTTGGCGATCAGGTTGATGGCCTCGGTCGTCCCACGGGTCCAGATGATTTCTTCGGTGCTGCTGGCGTTCATGAAAGCGCGCACTTTTTCGCGTGCGCCTTCAAAGGCACTGGTGGCGCGATCACCCAGAGTGTGGGCACCACGGTGGACGTTGGAGTGCATCTCGCTGTAATAACGATCCATGGCATTCAGCACAGCTTCCGGCTTTTGGGCCGAGGCACCGTTGTCCAGATACATCAGGGGCTTGCCGTTGATCCGCTGACTCAGGATCGGAAAATCCCGGCGCACGGCGTCCACGTCGAAGCCCATTTGGGGTGCTTTTCTAGCCACGGAGAGATCGTTCATAACCGCTCAGGCCTCCTGAAACGTCTGATTAAAAAAGTCATTCAGCCGCAGTTGTACGGCTTCCCGAACAGCCTCTACGGGTATCTGCTCAACCAGCTCGTTAATAAACGCCATTGTGAGCAGCGTATTGGCTTCGCGGCGATCGATGCCGCGGGACACCAGATAGAACAGCGAGTTTTTATCCAACTGGCCTATCGTCGCGCCGTGGGCGCACTTCACGTCATCGGCGTAGATTTCCAGTTCGGGTTTGGTATCGATTTCCGCGCCAGTGGAGAGCAACAGATTCTTGTTGTTCATATTGGCGTTGGATTTCTGGGCATCCTGATGGATGTGGATGCGCCCGTTGAAAATCGCGTGGGACTGGTCCGCTGCAATGTTGCGATAGGTTTCTTCGCTGTCGCAGTGGGCGGCCACGTGCTCGATGGACGTGTGGTTGTCGTAGTGTTGCTTACCCTGGGTGACCACGACACCGTTGAGTTTGCACTCGGCGCCTTCGCCTTCAAGCCGAACCTGCAGGTCGTGCCGGCGAAGCGGGCCCCCAAAGCCAACGGTGTGGTGTTCAAATCGTGAGGTGGCTGCCTGACGAACGCCCGTTGCGCCAATATGCTGGACGCTTTCGCCTTCCAGGGTCAGCCTCACGCCGGTTACCTGTGCGCCCTCGGCCAGGACAAATTCAGTGACCGCGTTGACCATCACCGGCTCGTCGCCACTGGAGATATACTCTTCGACCAGAGTCATCTGGCTGTGCCGTGCCGCGTCGACGTAAATGCGCGGATAGGCTGAGCCGACCGACGAAGCGGTTACTTCGTGAATAATAAACAGCGGCTGGTCCAGCACGGCTTCTTTATCCAGCTGGATAAACAGGCCGTCTTCAAAACGGGCCGAGTTCACCCGGGCCATCTGCACGGCGTTGCTGTCCAGGGTGTTGTCCAGACGCTCTGCCAGCGCAGACGCATCTTCGTCACTCAGGTCTGAAAAACGCTGAATACGAATGCCGTTCAGGTCCGGGAAATCACTGGCTTCCGGGACCATAACGCCGTTGCGGAACACCACGCGGTAGCCGGGCAGTGACAGGCTGGTACCTTCCTTGCCAGACGAAGGCAGGGTGACCGCAAGCTCATCCGACAACTTAAGATGACGGCTGGAATACTTCCAGTTCTCGGTTTTCCGGGTTGGCAACGGCATATTCACCAGAGCCGTGCCCCGTTGTTTGCGCAACTCAAGCAAGGGTCCGGGCAGAAAATTGCCGGCCGGCTCAAGAAAGGCGCTGGAAATCGTAGGTGCTGACTTCATTCGACGGCCTCCGTTAGCTGGCAGTAGAGCTGGCAGTGGCTTCTTCGTCTTTCACGCCGAGCCAGCCGTAACCGCGCTCTTCCAGCTCGTGGGCCAGTTCACGACCACCGGACTTCACAATCTTGCCACCGGCCAGTACGTGAACATAGTCCGGCACGATGTGGTTCAGCAGGCGCTGGTAGTGAGTGACCATCAGTATGGCGCGGTCTTCAGCGCGCAGGGCATTCACCCCGTCGGAAACAACATGCAGGGCGTCGATGTCGAGGCCGGAATCGGTTTCATCCAGAATCGCCAGCTTGGGCTGAAGCAGCAGCGCCTGCAGGATTTCGTTGCGCTTCTTCTCGCCGCCGGAGAAACCTTCGTTGACGCCGCGCTTGAGGAAAGCCGGGTCCAGGTCGACCTGTTTGGACACTTCCTTCGCATGCTTCATGAATTCCGCCGCGTTCATTTCCGACTCGCCGCGGTGTTTGCGCATGGCGTTGACGGCTGTGCGCAGGAACTGCAGGTTGCTGACACCGGGAATTTCTACCGGGTACTGGAACGCCAGAAACACGCCTTCACGAGCGCGCTCTTCGGTTTCCAGTTCCAGCAGGTTTTCACCGTTCAGCGTAACCTCACCTTCGGTGACCTGAAAGGTCTCGCTGCCTGCCAACACCTGTGAAAGCGTACTCTTGCCAGAACCGTTCGGGCCCATGATGGCATGGACTTCCCCGGCCTTGATTTCCAGGTTGATGCCCTTGAGGATTTCTTCGCCCCCAACGGATGCGTGCAGGTTTTTAATGCTCAGCATGTAATGGTTTCTCTCTCGTCTGAATTCTGTATTTAACCGACCGACCCTTCCAGGCTCACTTCAAGCAACTTGCCAGCTTCAACCGCGAACTCCATGGGCAGCTCCTTGAAAACCTCTTTACAGAAGCCGTTCACAATCATGGATACGGCCTGCTCGGGGTCGATGCCGCGCTGGCGACACAGGAACATCTGTTCGTCGCTGACTTTGGAAGTGGTGGCTTCGTGCTCGACGATGGCCGATTTATTTTTGCTTTCGATATACGGGAAGGTGTGCGCCCCGCAGCGGTCGCCGATCAATAGCGAATCGCACTGGGTAAAGTTGCGCGCACCTTCGGCGCCGGGGCCGAATTTCACCAGGCCGCGATAAGCGTTGGAGCTGTGACCGGCGGAAATACCCTTGGAGATGATCGTGCTGGACGTGTTTTTGCCCAGGTGAATCATCTTGGTGCCGGTGTCAGCCTGCTGGTAGTTGTTGGTCAGCGCGACCGAGTAGAACTCGCCAACGCTGTTATCCCCACGCAGGATGCAGCTCGGGTACTTCCAGGTCACGGCGGAGCCGGTTTCGACCTGGGTCCAGGAAATCTTCGAGTTTTTGCCGAGGGCCGCGCCCCGTTTGGTGACAAAGTTGAAAATGCCGCCCTTGCCGTTCTCGTCGCCGGGATACCAGTTCTGCACAGTGGAGTACTTGATCTGGGCATCATCCAATGCCACCAGCTCAACCACCGCCGCGTGCAACTGGTTTTCATCGCGCATCGGTGCAGTACAGCCTTCGAGGTAGCTGACGTAGCTGCTGTCTTCAGCAATGATCAGGGTGCGCTCGAACTGGCCGGTGTTGGCCGCGTTTATGCGGAAGTAGGTGGACAGTTCCATCGGGCACCGGACACCTTTCGGCACATACACAAAGGTGCCGTCGGAGAAGACCGCCGAGTTCAGACCAGCGAAGAAGTTGTCGCTAATAGGAACCACGGAGCCCAGGTATTTTTTGACCAGCTCCGGATAATCCTGGATTGCTTCCGAAATAGAGCAAAATATGACGCCGGCTTTCGCCAGTGGCTCTTTGAAGGTGGTTGCCACAGACACCGAGTCAAACACCGCGTCGACCGCAACGCCGGCCAGTTTCTCGCGCTCGTGCAGGGGGATGCCGAGCTTTTCGTATGTGCGCAGCAGTTCCGGATCGACTTCGTCGAGGCTCTGGGGCATATCTTCCGGGCGCTTGGGCGCGGAATAATAGGAAATCGAGTTGTAATCGACTTTCGGGTAACCCACGTGCGCCCAGTCTGGCTCATCCATTTCCAACCAGCGACGATAGGCTTTCAGGCGCCACTCCAACATCCATTCCGGCTCATTCTTGATGCCGGAAAGGCGGGCGATTATTTCTTCGTTCAGTCCGGGCTCGAAGGTATCGGATTCAATGTCAGTAACAAAGCCGTGCTCGTATTCCCGTTTGACCAGCTCGCTGACCTCTTTATCGGTGGTCGCCATGATCGTCGCTCCGTATCTCTCATCGTGGGCGTGCGTCGCCCTGGTGTTTCTGCAATTACAGGTGAAGGTACGCCCCGCAGTTGCTTTTTGGATGACGGGTTTGTCCGCGATTTAGCAAATAATGCCAGTCAATCCGCGAACTCCGTTTCCTCTGGTCGGAGATTATACAATACCATAGTAAAATAGTCAGGTATTAAATCCGAGCAAGGCGAAGTATACCGTATCGTCCCGTTCTGGCGCCAAAACGAGCCTTTGGATGAAATGAAAAAGCCGTCAACAACTGATTCGTTCAGTCGCTGACGGCTTTTAATGGCCAGATGCGAGGGTTCCGGCGCGCCGGTTCAGGTCTTACGGAAAACCAGGGAACCGTTGGTGCCGCCGAAACCAAAGCTGTTGCTCATGACCAGGGGCAGTTTCACGTTGTCCCGGCGCTCCCGGACAATCGGATAGCCTTCAGCGCCTTCGTCCAGATTCTGAATGTTGGCCGACGGCGCTATGAAGTTCTCTCGCTGCATGATGATGCTGTAGATTGCTTCATGAACGCCTGCAGCGCCCAGTGCGTGTCCGCAAAGGGGTTTGGTAGAGCTCAGAGGGGGGATTCTGTCACCGAAGGTCTCTTTCAGCGCTTTCAGCTCGGTGATATCACCGGCCGGTGTGCTGGTGCCGTGGGTATTAATGTAGCTGATGTCTTCATCCAGGCCTTTCATCGCCTGTTGCATGCAGCGCATGGCGCCTTCACCGCTGGGTGCCACCATGTCGGCGCCGTCAGAGGTGGCACCGAACCCAACCACTTCGGCGAGAATATTGGCGCCCCGGGCTTCAGCGTGTTCCAGGGCTTCCAATACGACAATACCGCCGCCACCGGAAATCACAAAACCGTCACGGTCGGCGTCGTAGGTGCGGGAGGCCAGTTCCGGGGTGTCGTTGTATTTGGTGGACAGCGCGCCCATGCCATCGAACATCAGGCTCAGGGTCCAGTGAATGTCTTCTCCGCCCCCGGCAAACATCACATCCTGGCGCCCCAGGGCAATCAGGTCTGCCGCATGGCCAATAGAGTGGGCGCTGGTGGCACATGCGGATGTAATGCCATAGTTGACGCCTCTGATGCCGTAGGCGGTGGCCAGAGTGGCGTTGATCGCGCTGCCCATGGTGCGGGGGACTCGGTAGGGGCCTACCCGCCGGATGCCACGCTCGCGATGGGTGTCGATGGCGTCCATCAGCTCAACGGTCGATGCGCCGCCGGCACCGGCAATGACGCCGGTGGTGTCGGCACGAATCTGTTCATCGGTCAGTCCCGCCTGCTCAATGGCCTCCTGCATGGACAGATAGCAGTAGGCTGATGCCGGGCACATGAAGCGCATCAGCTTGCGGTCGATCAGGCTGGGCAGGTCCAGATTGATCTGGCCGCAGATATGACTGCGAAGGCCGCTATCAATGGCTTCCTGGCTCAGACCGATGCCCGACTTCGACTCTTTCAGCGAGTGAGTGACTTCTTTCTGATTGGTTCCGAGGCTGGACACAATGCCCATGCCAGTAACGACAACACGACGCATTTAATCGCTCCTAAAAATCATCGGTAGAAGTAAACATGCCCACTTTCAGGTCTTTGGCGGTGTATATTTCGCGCCCGTCCACTTCCATTCGGGCATCAGCAATAGCCATGGTCAGCTTACGACGGATAACCCGCTTGATATCCAGATGGTAGCGCACCAGTTTGGCCGTGGGCAGCACCTGGCCTGAAAATTTCACTTCCCCACAACCCAGAGCGCGACCTTTACCTTCACCGCCGGTGGCCGCGAGGAAAAAACCAACCAGTTGCCACATGGCGTCTAGTCCCAGGCAGCCAGGCATGACCGGATCATCCACGAAATGCACTTTGAAAAACCACAGGTCCGGGTTGATGTCCAGTTCGGCGACGATGCTGCCTTTGCCATGGGGCCCGTCAGTTTCGCTGAAATGGGTGACACGGTCCATCATCAGCATTTCATTGACCGGAAGGCGCATTTTCCCGGGGAAAAGCGTGCCTTGACCACAGGCCTCAAGATCGGCCTTATCGAAGTGATCTGGGGTCATAGTGCAATTATCCCTGTTACGAAGTTATTTCTTCCACTCTAGCGTCTATTGCGCAGAAGGCTATTGACCATTGGTTGCAGTCTGCCCCCGGGCCCGGAGGATTTCTAGTCGCAGGGCGCGTTTTTTTGCGTACAATGCTGTTTTTGGTTTCAACAAACGGGCGTGGTTATGAGTGGTTACATGATTTTGAAAAGCATTCACATGATATCGGCCTACCTGACAATCGGCCTGCTCCTGCTGTTTCTGGTGCTGGATATGTTTGGCAAGCCCAACTGGCGCAGCACCGTACTTCGGCTGGTTCCCCACGCCATCTACGCTTTATTGCTGGTGACCGCTATTGGCTTGCTGTTTGTTTCGCCCTGGATGGTGTTCGTGCACGGCTGGGTAACCGCCAAGCTGTTTTTGCTGTTCGGTTACGTTGCGGCCGCTACCGTGGCACTCAAAGACACCCGGCGCACGCCGATCCGCGCCATCGCTGCCGTTCTGGCGATCGTGCAGTGGGTAGGCATTTTCTACCTGGCAACAGCCAAACCTTTTTGATATCGGTAGTCGTCAGCCATCTGTGACAAACAGGATTAATTCACTAAATCACCATCCGGCGTGGGTCCGACAGCATTGCTGAATAGCGTGAACAAAAGCGTGCGGCGTCTGCACCGTTAATTATTCGATGGTCGTAACTGAGGTCTAACGAGACTTTCAGTTCGGGGTGAAATGACTCACCGTCCCAGACTGGAAGGGTTTCCGGGCGGGTGAGGCCGAGAATAGCGACTTCAGGGGGATTAACAATGGGGGTAAAACCAACGCCGCCAATGCCGCCGAGGTTTGTAATGGTCATTGACGCGCCGCCCATCTCATCAGCGGTCACCTGGCGTTTCTGCGCCCTTTTGGCAAGGTCCGCGATCTCAGTGGCAATCTGCCACAGGCCTTTTGTGTCGGCATCACGAATCACCGGCACCATAAGACCATTCGGGGTATCCACTGCGATGCCCACGTGAATGTAATCTTTGAGCACGAGTGTCTGGCCGTCTGCTGAAAGCGATGCGTTGAAACGCGGAAATTCTTCGAGGCAGCGGGCGAGTGCCGCAACGTTGAAAGCTAGGGCCGTCAGTTTTATCCCGCGAGCCTGGGCCTCTGCTTTGAGCTTCTTGCGCCACCCTTCAACGGCGTCGATACTGGCCCGTTCATGGTGTGTGACGGCCGGGATAAGCGCTTGGGCTGCCGACAGGTTAGCGGAAGCTACCTTCGCGAAGCGGCTGAGAGGCTCTTCACTGACCGGCCCATAGCGAGAGTGATCGACGTCCCAGTAGGACGCGTCCGCGGCCGCAGCCGGGGTTGGCGCTGGCGCAACGGCTTGCTGTTCGCCGTCCAGGTCTTCCCGGACAATATTCCGGCGGCCAAGGTTAGTGGCGAGCTTTTCGAGGTTGATCCCTTTTTCCCGGGCGAGGGCCCGAACCGAGGGCGGTGCAATAATATCGGTCATGATTCGCTTCCACTTTTTAGCTCAGAGCAGGTGACGGAGCGGTTGCTCTAACCGACCTGCAAAATCCGAAAGAAGGTTAATGGCAGTCGATGCATCGATCTGGTCTGTCCCGCATTCCAAGGTCAGCTTCAACCTGTCATCTGCCGCCAATACGCTGATGACCGGAACATCTTCGGGCCCCGTCTTAACGGAGCTCAGGCGGCCAAATCGCAAATCGCGGACTTTTAAATCAGGCACGGTGTCAGGTTCGGCTTTGGCCAGATTGCCAAGACGGCGCCCGTGAACCGTGTAGATGCGAGTTTCTCCGAAGGCTTCCAGGGCCACATTCGCCGTTTTCCGGCCAAGGCTGGTGCCGGCAAATGCAGCCAGCAGGGTACTGGCATCGGTCAGGTCAGCCTCCTCAGCGGCCCATGCAGCAAAGGCGTCAAAATCTGCCGATTCCACCTCGGCGGTTAGGTAATGGCTGGCGGCCGCTGCAGCATCACGGGGCGCAGGCGCCTTTGGAAGGCTTTCCAGAATGTCCAGATCCTTGAAGTGATACGGCTGTGGGTACCCGTGATCGGCCAGCTTTGAAAGGTCGAGGCCGCGCTCGAGAGCCAACCGTCGTGCCTTGGGCGATGCCAGTATGCGACCCTCCACTGACGGGGCAGGCCGGGGTGTCCCAGGTTTGGACTGGGGTTGTGGTTTGTGCGCTGGAACTGCCGTTTTAACGGGTTCCGGCTCGGGCGCGGATTTGTCCGGTGTTTTGGCCTTTGGTTTACCCGCTTTGATGCTTCGACTGATCGGTGTTTCCGGCTTGTCCGGGGAGATAATGGCAATCACACCGCCGACCGGCGCTTCTTCGCCCTTTTCTGCCAATAAAGCAGCGACGAATCCGTCATGGCCTGCTTCAACTTCCACGACTGATTTGTCCGTTTCTACCTCGAACAGAATGTCCGCGGCGGACACGGCGTCACCGGGCGCCTTTAACCAGGCGACAATCAGGCCCGTATCCTGGGTCATGCCAAGGGCAGGCATGATGACCGATTCTCCTTCGGGTATTGCTGGATCGTCCTGATTGTCGCCTTCCGCATTTTCAGCGGGCTGGGCATCAATCTTTGCCTCGGGTTGCGGGTCAGCGGAACTCGCAGAGGCGCTCAAGGTGTCCTCCGGCGTTTCTGAAATACGCGCGAGCACTTTGCCCACGGGAACTTCCTCGCCGGCGGCGGCGGTCACATCGGTCAGATAACCGGAGCCCTGGGCCTCAACCTCCATGGCGGCTTTATCGGTTTCCACTTCGAACAGCGCGTCGCCCTCAGTCACCGGGTCACCCGCTGACTTGTGCCAGGTGAGAATGACACCGGTATCCTGCGCCATCCCGAGTGCGGGCATAATGACGTCAAGCGGCATGAATCATCTCCCCCGCGCAGAGCCTGCGAGCATTCTCGGCCACGCCTTCGGGCGTCGGCACAGTCAGGTCTTCCAGCACCGGGCTGAACGGAATAGGTACATCCATTGCGCCCATCCGCAGTACCGGTGCATCCAGATGATAGAACGCCTTTTCGTTGAGGCGACTGGCTATTTCACCGGTAATACCGTAGCTCTGGTGACCCTCGTCGATGACGATGGCTCGGCTGGTTTTGCGGACGCTTTTCAACAGTGTTTCTTCGTCCAGTGGCACGATGGTGCGGGGGTCGATGACCTCGGCGCTGATGCCTTCCGCTTCCAGAATTTTTGCCGCGGCTTCCGCCACCTGCACCATGGACGACGTGCCGATCAGCGTGATGTCCGTGCCTTTCCGTTTGATATTGGCCTCACCGAAGGGGATCAGGTACTCCTCTTCGGGTACCGGGGCTTTGTCCTGATACATCAGCTTGTCTTCAAAGATGACTACCGGGTTGTTATCGCGAATGGCTGTCTTCATCAGGCCTTTGGCTTCATAGGCTGACGAGGGCATGGCGATTTTTAGTCCCGGGATATGCGCCACCAGGGCATGCAGGGACTGGCTGTGCTGTGCCCCTGAGCGACGTGTAGCGCCCAGGTTGGTGCGCACCACCATGGGAACGCTGAGCTTGCCACCTGACATATACTGCTGTTTGGCCGCCTGGTTACACAGTTGGTCCATTACAAGATAAAGGAAGTCGCCGAACATCAGGTCAACTATGGGTCGGGCGCCTGTCATGGCTGCGCCTACGGCAATACCGAGGAACCCGGGCTCGGAAATCGGCGTGTCGATCACACGCTCAGTACCGAATTCTTCCACCAGGCCAGAAAGGACTTTAAAGGGGGTGCCGGCTTCCGCGACGTCCTCGCCCAGGATGAAGGTGGTCGGATCACGGCGCATCTCTTCAGCAATCGCTTCGTTAACAGCCTGGGACAGAGTGATTTCTCTCATAGCTTGATCTCCTTCATCCACCGACGCGCAGGGTGGCTGGGTCGGTTTCGGCGTAGACGTGCATGTCTACCTCTGAGGTGTCCGGGTAAGGGGCGGCTTCAGCGTAAGCGACGGCTTTTTTGGCTTCTTCTTTGATCTCTTTGTTCATCGCTTCGATTTCTTCTTCGGTGGCATGGCCCTGTTCCACCAGCCAGCCACGGAATCGGATGATTGGGTCACGGTTTTCTTTCCAATCTGCCTCTTCCTGCTTCGAGCGATAATATTCACGATTGATATCGCCTACATGATGGCCGTGGTAACGATAGGTCAGAAGTTCAATAAAGAAGGGTCCTTCGTTATTGCGGCATCTTTCGACGAGTTTTCTGCTTAGCTCGTTAACGGCAAGCACGTCCTGGCCATCCACCTGGAAGGCCTCAATGCCGAAAGCTTCCGCGCGGGCGGTAATCGACCCTGCAGCGATTTCCTCAGTTTTGGTGTATTCGGAATAACCGTTGTTCTCGCAGGCGTAGATAACCGGCAGGTGCCATAGCGCAGCCATATTCATGACTTCATAAAGAAGGCCCTGTGCCGTTGCACCGTCGCCGAAGAAGCAGACGGTCACGTCGTCCTTCTTCAATAATTTTGACCGCAGTGCCGAGCCGGTGGCCATGCCCATGGAGCCGCCCACGATGGCGTTAGCACCGAGGTTGCCGTGGCTCTGGTCGGCAATGTGCATTGAGCCACCCTTGCCGCGGCAGTAGCCTTCTTTTTTGCCCAGCAACTCGCAAAACATTTCGTTGTAATTCGCGCCTTTGGCGACGCAATGTCCGTGACCCCGGTGGGTCGACGTTATGCGGTCGCTGTCTTTAAGCGCCTCACAGATGCCGACTGCAACAGCCTCTTCGCCCGAATACATGTGGGTCAGGCCCGGCATCTTGGCGGAGAGATAAAGCTGATTCGCGTTGTCTTCAAAGCTGCGGATGCGCACCATCTGGGTATACATCCGAATGTATTCATCTTTGCTCAGACTTTGCGAGGTCTTTGCTTTGGTCCCTGCTTTGGTCTTGGTTTTTGATGTCATGTCAGTTATCCAGATTTCGGTGGCAGTCCTTTGCCCGGAATATCCTCAAACAAATTGATTAAAAGTAGAGCGCGCCTGTGACTGTGAACTGGGTGTTCCAGGTGTCGTCATCGGGCCCGCCGTTGGCAAAGTCGGCATTCTTGGAGGTGTAAACACTGACCCAAGTGTTAAACGCGCCCCTTGAGAGGTGAACACCGGCAATGCTGAACTGTGTGTCGTCGGCTGAGATTGCGTCTTCGCTACCACTGTCGAGAAAATCGTAATCGTGATAGAACTTGACGGTGTCGAAGATGCCGACGGAGGCAGGCATTGTGTAGGAGATCCGGGTTGAATAGACGTTGCCTTCAGCCGGAATAGGTTTGCCTTGTGAAAGATAGACGGTGTCCTTGGATGTCATTCCTTGAGTCGGATTCTTGAGGTCGTAGTTATACGTCATGCCCTGGAGCGTCAGTGCGAAGCCTCCGGCGTTGTAGTTGGCAAAAGCGGTTGCTGCCCAGTGGTTGCCGCCATTGCCTTTTGTGTCCGCGTTGTATAGCTGGCCATATTGCCCGTTGGAACCCAGTTGCAAGGTTGAGTCACCTAGGTCAAATGTGTAGGCACCACCACCGTGACCGGTATTCGTGACTTCTACATCGGACAAAACGACGCCTTTGTCGTCCGTCACTCCGGCTACGAGATCAGGACGAAAGCGAGCGGTGGGTTTGCTTTTGCTGCTTAACTCAGCGTTTTTGGTGAAGGCGAATACCCAGTCCATGTTTCCCTGCTTGAATTCGGTTTTAATGCCGGGCTCTGAGTTGTTTGCGAGGCCCAGCCACAGGGGTACGTCACTGAGAAAGCTGTTGTCGTAGTAGGCGCCGTTCACGCCTGCGCCAAGCGGCTGAATGATGACGCCGACTTCAGTAGACCAGGTGTCGCTGTGATTCAGACCTACGTAAGTGTAGGCAGGGAAGAATGCCTGCTGGGGTACCTGATAGTCCCATCTGGACTTGTAGTAAAGTCCATTGTCCCACTCTCCGTTAACAATCACTTCGAACTTGTCCAGGAAGTAGTCGCCACCTTTGTCGCGAGCTGATTCGTTACTGTCGTTGTAGATGTAAAGAGTTTCGACACCGACACCAAAGGTCAGTCCATTTGTATTTTCAAGGTTCCGCACACGGTCTTCAAAGCTTTCCATTCTGTCTTCTAATGAGCTCTGAGCAATGGCCGATGTAGTGCAAAGCATTGCAACGGCGCCGGTGACCGCCGCAAGGGGTCGAAGGCTTAGCTTGAGCTTGTGTATCGCGCTAGACATAGATATCTCCAATTGTTCTTGTTTAGGGTTCAAGTGCAACCGCACAGTTAATTTTTAGCAAACCATGGCGGATAATGCAAACGTTTGCACCAGCGCGTCATAAATTAGGGTGGATTTGGCGGGTCGAAGTGATCGTTTTGAGGCAGGAATAAAAAAGCGCCAGCAAAAGCTGACGCAAGCTCCCTGGAGTTGGGAGGTGTAGAGCAACTCAACAATGCAATGCCCGTTTGACGTCGGGGCATTCGCGACGGAAGGGTTT
>Ga0307942_1000006_pt1 | contig 111275 bp, 100 predicted proteins | sample OrgLakmetagen175_FD_201846 | JGI IMG/M metagenome (GOLD analysis project Ga0307942, IMG submission 201846) | Saline water microbial communities from Organic Lake, Antarctica - #175 | ecosystem: Environmental > Aquatic > Non-marine Saline and Alkaline > Saline | place: Antarctica: Organic Lake... | reverse complement strand
CACCAGGCTGGCTGCTTCCTGTTTGAACTCAGGAGAAAAAGAACGTCGCTTTCTGGTCATCAGACACCTCGTTTATGGTGGCGATATTACCACCTACGTTGGTGTCCGGAATCATTGAACCACTACACTTAGCGTTAAAACTATTACAGATATATTTACAATTGTGAGAGGTATATGGTCTTATGCGTTCGACATAGGTGCTATCGAGAAAAATCCTTTAAGTCGTATATCAAACTTAAAATCAGATAAGATGGACACCTTTGCAGATCCTTTTACTCTAAAAGAAATTGATAGAATTCAGAGTGTGCGAACAATGCGGCAGCAGGATATCAATATGGTGATGTTTGCCTGTTGGTGTGGTTTATCGGTATCCGAGCTCATTGCCCTATCCTGGGATGATGTGGATATAGATAACTGGACTGTGCACGTAAAGCGTGCGCGAGTGGGTACGGAATACAAAGTACCAAAGGAGAGGTCTCGGGACCGAATCGTAGAGTTAATCGAGCCGGCGAAGCTATGGCTGCAGCGTCAAATGCAATCAACCTATCTCCAACTACCATCAATAATTGAGGTGAGACAGCGTAATAACATTACAACGAAAGAGGAAACGATACGGCTCGTTTTCAAAAACGGGCAATCAAATCAACCCTGGCATTACGCAAGCCTGCACAGGTGGTTAACGGGACATCTCAAAAGGGCGGGTGTTCGACATCGAGGGCCAAACCAGGCGCGACATACGTTCGCTAGTCAGATGGTATCGAATTATGTGAGTTTGGAATGGATTTCGAGACAGCTGGGCCACTCTGACACCAGCATGGTAAAAAAGCACTACGCTAAATGGATTCCGGACGACTCACCAAAAATGGCAGCAAAAATCTCTCAACAACTTGGTTTTATTGTGGACAGTAGCGGACAGTGAAATCTCAACTTAGGCCCAAATTAGGCCCAAACAAAAAAAACCCCTGAATTTCTTTAAGAAAATCAGGGCTTCGATATGGCGGAGAGAGAGGGATTCGAACCCTCGAAACGCTATTAACGTTTACACACTTTCCAGGCGTGCGCCTTCAGCCACTCGGCCACCTCTCCAATAAACTGTGCCAAATCAGCGGACTTATCGCTCATTTGAGGGCGCAAACTCTAATGCTTTTAGGCCCGTTTGGCAACCGGCAATTTCAGGGGCACTGTTTTCCTTCTCCTTTCGTATACACTTCAACAGCATTGAGCACCTTATATTTTTCTAAACCGCTGGAGGGTTCTGGATTTGTTAAATATGGACTTCACCAAAAAGGTCGTTATTCACAGCCAGGAAATGGAGTGGACACCGAGCCCGTCCAAAGGCGTGCATCGGAAGCCGCTTGCCCGGGAAGAGGCCGAGCGTGGGCATGCCACCAGCATTGTGCGATATGAACCAGGTTCAAGTTTTAATCGGCATGAACACCCGCTCGGTGAAGAAATTCTGGTATTGGAGGGTACGTTTTCTGACGAATTCGGGGATTACGGGCCGGGAAGCTATTTGCGTAATCCTCCCGGCAGTGGCCACGCCCCGTTCAGCAAAGAAGGCTGCGTTTTATTCGTAAAGCTTCATCAGTTTAATGAAAACGATTTCAACTCGGTCCGAATCGATACCGGCAATTCGCCCTGGCTGCCTGGCCAAGGAGGTCTGGAGGTCATGCCTCTGCACGAATTCGAACAGGAGCATGTCGCGCTGGTGAAGTGGCCGGCGGGCGAGAAGTTTCAGCCGCATCGGCATTTTGGTGGTGAAGAAATTCTGGTGTTGTCAGGAGAGTTCTGCGATGAGACCGCGCGTTATCCAACGGGCACATGGCTTCGCAGCCCGCACCTGAGCCAGCATCACCCGTTTGTGGATGAAGAGACCATCATCTGGGTAAAAACGGGCCACCTACCCTTCTAGGAAAGTCGTCAGTTAGCGGGGGCGCCCTCGGGTAGATTGCGGCTTTGATCAACAACAATCAGCTCGTCTAGATCAAAGCCCTGCTCCCGCGCAACGGCCTTGAAAGCTTCCAGCTCCGAATCATTTACCGCCGGGCTGCGGGACAGCAGCCAAAGATAATCACGGTTAAAACCGGTGACGTAGGCCTGCTCATAGTCCTCATCCAGCTGGAATACGACATAAGATGCGTAAAACGGGCCGAAGAAGGAGACTTTAAGGTGGCCAGCTGCCGACCCTTCAACAGGTAAAGCGTGGCCATCTGCTTCTTCCCAACCGCCCTCCTCTGCGGAATAACCGCGATTCACCACCGTAACGCTGCCGTCGGGGTTGGGAATATACTCTGCTGTGACGTCCGATAATCCCCGCTCAAATGAATGATCAAGCCGGGCTATTTCATACCAGGTGCCTTTATACTTTCCAATATCAAGCGCCGGGACTGGTTCGATATCGTCTGGCAGGCCGGTGCAGCCAACTGTGACGATTGTTACGCACAACAGCAGTAGTCGGGACAGTTTCATGGCTTACTTTTTCCGATAAATAATTCCAGGGCTGCAATGCACCATTTCATAAAGATGCGGTAAGCCGCTGAGGGATTCGGATGCGCCGAGAATGAGATAACCACCCGGGTTCAGCGTGGCGTGAATCCGGGTCAGGATGTCTTTTTTCAGCTCTGCGGAAAAATAGATCAGCACATTGCGGCACATAACGATGTCAAATTTGCCCAGCGCGTACCGTTCCAGAAGGTTGAGTTCACGGAACTCTACCATGCTCTTGATCGTGGGTTTGATTTGCCAGCTTCCACTGACCGAGGGCGTAAAAAACTGTTTTTGCCGTTCCGGTGACAGGCCACGGCCAATGGCAATCATTTCATATTCACCGGTCTTCGCAACTTCAAGCACACTCTTGGAAATATCGGTCGCAGTGATCTTAACGTCCCGAAGCTTTCCGGGACGCTGACGACGATACTCGTCGATAACCATGGCAACCGAATACGGCTCCTGGCCTGTTGACGACGCCGCAGACCAGATCCGCAGTGACGGGTTCGTTTTGCCGTCCGCAAATTCCGGCAAAAGCTTTTCCTGAAGTATTCTGAACGGATGATTATCACGGAACCAGAGCGTTTCATTGGTTGTCATCGCATCGATCACAACCTCACGAAGATTACTACGCCCTGCCCGTTTAAGGCGATCGAGCAGTTCGCCTAGCGTCGAGAATTCATGCTCTTCCATAATCCGGCGCAACCGGCTTTTGACCAGATACTGTTTATTTTCGCCCAGCAGAATGCCGCATGCGTCTTGTAGAAACGATTTGAACGATTCGTATTCCTGTGGCGTTATCTCAGCTTTCATTGAATCCCGATTTTATAGGTGCCAGGTGCTGGCAGCAGCTTCATTGCTGGCCATCGATGATTTCCATCACCCGCTCGGCGAGCTCATCCGGACTGAACTTGGCCATAAAATCGTCAGCCCCGACTTTCTTAACCATGGCCTTGTTGAACACGCCACTCAGAGACGTATGCAACATAATGTACACGCCCTTGATGGCGTCGTTACTTTTGCACCGGGTGACGAGAGTGTACCCGTCCATTTCCGGCATTTCGACATCCGATATGATCAGACAAAGGTGCTCCGTGGCATTCGAGCCGTCTGCCGTAATGTCATTGAGATATTCCAGGGCCTGTGTGCCGTCGTTTTTGGTAATGACTTCCATCCCGATCGTTGTCAGGCATCGCTCAATCTGCCGCCTGGCAACGGCCGAATCATCAACAACAAGAACCGGCAAAAGGCCGGGCCCGCGGCTTTCGCTGCGCGTTCGGACATCCTCGGTAACATCCTGATCCAGAGGGGATACTTCTGAAAGAATTTTCTCCACGTCAATGATTTCGACAAGCTTTTCGTCTATTCGCGTCACGGCCGTCAAATAAACATCTTTCCCTGCGCCCTTCGGCGGCGGAAGGATGTCTTCCCAATTCATATTGACGATCCGGTCAACCCCGGCGACAAGGAAACCCTGAGTTTTGCGATTGTATTCGGTAATGATCACAAAATTGGTGGCAAGGTCTTCCTGAGCGACACCTGGTAAGCGAATAGACATGCCGAGGTCGATAATCGGGATCGTCTCTCCACGTATGTGGGCAACCCCTTTTACCATCGGCCGGCTATTCGGTATCGAGGATAATTTCGGGCACTGCAGCACTTCTTTGACCTTGAAGACGTTAATGCCATAAATTTGACGCCCTTTCAGCCTAAACAGCAGAAGTTCGAGCCGATTCTGACCGACCAGTTGGGTACGCTGATTTACACTGTCTAAAACCCCTGCCATCACTGATCTCCTTTGAGCGCCTGCCTTTGACGGCATGCATCTTGCTGACTAATAATTTAGCGAAATCCAGTGCCGATTTAATGACTCCGGTTGGGATATCGGCCGGCCGGTCAGATTGTTGAGAAATTGCATCGATTCGGCACCTTGCACTCATAATGACAGCATAGGACAAACTGAAGCGTATGCGCATCTTCATTTTCCTTCTGACCGCTTTTACCAGTAACTTGGCGAGTTCAGCCACCACTGCAGAACAAATTCATCAGGCGGCGGATGAGTTCCTGAAAGCGTTTGCGGCAGAGCAGTTATCTGCGGGCTATAAAGTTTCCCATGTGCCGGGTGCACTAGACGCCCGTTTGTCACTCGATATCTGCGAGTCGGAGCCTTCAGTAGCGTTCAGCGGCGACCCCTGGAAAACATCACAACCTTCTTTGCTGGTATCCTGTGAAGGGTCGCGTCCATGGCGGATGTTTCTGCCAGTCAAGGTTGAAATTTACGGACCAGGCCTTGTGGCCTCGCGTACTTTGGCTCGTGGGCAGCGCATCACTGAGAACGTGATAGAAACCCGGGACGTTGAGATGAACGCAACCCGACGCGATCCCATTCGCGCTAAAGAACAGTTAATTGGCATGGAAATGCGGCGCGGGGTAAATGCCGGCACGGTTTTTACCGCAGACCTGTTGACCGCTCCGGAAGCTATTGTTCGCGGTGATCATGTGGTCATCACGGCCGAAACGGGTGGCTTTTCTGTTAAGTCCCGCGGCAAAGCTCTGGGGAGTGGTCGAATTGGCGAACAGGTCATGGTTGAAAACCTGTCCAGTACGCGTGCAGTGAGGGCCCGAATCATTGGCCCGGGACACGTTAAAATTCCGATGTAATAATATAACGACCGGGGGCAGCTATTTGCCGTGACCGGCAATTCAGTGCCTCTTAAACGGCTCAGCCGGTTAAAATAGGATTATCTGAATAATCGACTAAAGGTTCGACAGAATCTGCCGTTAGACAAACATAAACTTTTAATGGCTACTTCGGTGGTCGCACAGCCAAGCAGGTATCACTATGTCAGTTGACTTTAATGGAATTGGCCCCGGCCAGGTCAACAATCACCGGCCATCAGCGGGCAAGACGTCTGGTTCGGAAGCCCCGAAACAGGCGGGCGCTGAGCAGGCCAAGCCCCAGGCGACCAACGCCCGTGGCGAGAACGTCAATCTCAGCAGCCAGGCAAGAGACCTGAAGCAGCTCGAGCAGAAGCTTGGCGAATTCCCGGAAATGGACGATGACCGCATCGAGCAGATCCGCAACGCCCTGGCAGACGGCTCATACAAGGTAGACGCAGAGAAACTGGCCCAGAAAATGCTTGATATGGATAAAAGCATCTTTGGGTGATTGAGCCATGTCAAACATTGTCGAATTGAAAGATCTTCTGGAACAGGATATCCACCAACTGGCAGCATTGGGCGATATCCTTGAACAGGAAAAGTCTCTGCTTTCCGGCCCTGACGTTAAAAAACTCGCATCGGTGACCCAGGCTAAAAACCAACATCTGGATCAGATACGCGAACGAGCGAAAATCAAAGTCCGATTGCTGGTTGCGATCGGCTTCCGCCCCGACCAGGGCGATCCTTCTCGTTTCCTACTCAGTGCCGGTCTGGATGAAGCCCACGAACTCTGGGTAGAGGCGTCGACCCGTCTCAAACACTGTCAGACGCTGAATCAGACCAACGGAAGAGTGATTGCCCACCTCCAGAAGCGGCTGTTGAAGCTGACCGAGATTTTCCGCGGGGCGACCGGTCAGGATAAACTCTATGGCGCTAAAGGTCAGGAAGAGGGTGTCTCGCACCGTAACGTGCTGGCGAGCGCCTGACCACGATTGATCCGCAATACAAAACCTTCCGGCTTTTACTATCCTCAGCTCCGCCTCGCATGAGGTAGACTATCGCATGATTCGATTGCAGCACCCGGACATTCCGGCTGCAGCTAACTACCCAGGAGCCGTATCGAATGAGCAATAAGGTAAAAGCGTCCCGTTATCTGGTCCTTGTCGCGCTGTTTTTAACCTCGACTCTGTTTGCCAATGTGGCCGCCGCTGCAGACCCACTCCCGAAAGTCTTGGTAGAAACCAGTCTTGGCTCTTTTGAATTGACCCTGCGCCCCGACTTGGCGCCTGAAACCGTCAGCAATTTTAAACAGTACGTGGCAGAGAATTTTTACGACGGCACTATTTTTCACCGGGTCATTCCGGGATTCATGGTTCAGGGGGGCGGATTTGACAGAGACCTGAACCGGCAATCAACCCGAAGCCCCGTCATAAACGAGGCCAAACCGACCGCCAAGAACCTTCGTGCGACGGTCGCCATGGCGCGGACCCAGAACCCTGACTCGGCAACTTCCCAATTTTTCATCAATTTGACCGATAATGGTTTTTTGGATGCGGGTGTTCGTGGTCCGGGCTATACCGTATTTGGTAAGGTATCCGAGGGTATGGGCGTCGTGGACAGTATCGCCTCCAGGCCAACGGGTCGGCAAAACGGCATGGCAGATGTCCCCGACGAACCCGTGATCATAAAGAACATCACCCTCCTTCCGTGACAGCTGAAGACGTTTTTCAGCACGATGAGTTTGCAAGCGGGTTCGCCCGCGTGCCCGATGGAAGCCACTTCGTGGTCGCTGAGATCGGCTTTGGCGAAGGCGCCCGATTTCTTGCCGCCTGGCAATTGTGGCGGCAAGCCAATAAACAGCCTCACGCCTGCCTGCACTTTATTGCTTTTGAATCCAAGCCCCTTACTCGGGAAGCGCTGGAGATCGCCCTTGAATGTTGGTCGGGGCACGCCCCACTTGCCGTCGAACTGACTGACAACTACCCGCCGCCCGTGTCCGGCACCCACAGACTGGTTCTGGATGACGGCAGGGTTCGTCTGACGCTCTGTATTGGCGATATAAACGCCGCCCTGAACACACTGACTTTCACCGCCGACGCCTGGTTTTTCAACGGGTTTACCCCTGACAACCATCCGCAAATCCGGCAAGAACCCACTGCTGCCTCCGGGGACTCGCTCAGCGAGCCCGAGCATATCGGCATTATCGGTGCCGGTATCGCGGGCTGTCTGGCAGCGGAAAATCTGGCCGGTCGGGGCTTCAGGGTAACATTGGTCGATAAGGCCGACGCGGTTGGCGCCGGGGCATCTGGCAATCGGCAGGGAGCCCTGTACGTTAAACTCGGCGTCGATTTTAACGATCAGACGCAGTTGGCCTTGTCTGCACTGCTCCATAGCCAGCGGTTCTACCAGAGATTCAGGGGTGATGGTTGGCACCCTACCGGGTTGATCCAACTCGCCTACAGCGCCGCAGAGGCGGACCGACAGGCACGATTCCTGGCAAAAAATCGCTATCCTGAATCGGTGTTCAAAGCAGTGAACGCTGAGGAGGCAAGTCGCATCGCTGGGATACCTGTTCAGCATGACGGGCTCTGGTTCCCTGCCAGTGGTTGGCTGCAACCGGCCAGGCTTTGCACAATCCTGGCATCTCACCCTGCGGTCAATCATTGTCTGGGTTTCTCTGTCGACAAACTGATCAATAATAATGGGCGCTGGAAACTGACGTCCCATCAGGGAACAACCCTGGATTTTGACCGAATCCTGATTTGCGCCGGCTCCGCCACCCCGGAGTTGATTCCCCTCGAGGGCGAATACCGCATAAAATCTATTCGCGGACAGATCACCGATGTTCCAGAGAGACACGTCAATAGTCCATCGGCGGTAGTTTGCGGGCCTGGCTACATCAATCCGGCATTCAATGGCAGTGCGCTAGTCGGTGCGACTTTCGACCTGCATGACTCTTGCCCCGACGTCACTACACGAAGCAATCGGGAGAATCTTGAAATGCTGGCCGATCTTCTACCGGGGGCGTTGGACCCATCCGGGCTAGCGGATGCGGCTCAACACTCTCACGGCAGAGTTGCCTTCCGCTGTGCCACCCACGACTATCAGCCCATTGCGGGGCCGATGAAAACCCGGGATGGCGAGCCGCTGAACGGCATCTATTTATTTACCGGGCTCGGCAGTAAAGGGCTGACCTACTCTCCTCTACTGGCCGAATATCTGGGGGATCTACTTTCCGGCCAGCCGCCCTGTTTACCGGAAAATCTTGTGAAACGTGTGGAAACGCAACGATGTCATAAGCCGGATCCCGGAAAATAACTGGAGAAAACGATGCCTTGGCCGACAAACAGTCGAGCCTCTTTTGTTTATCGGAGCAAACGCCTATGTCCATTCATGTCAGTGAGCCGGGAAGACCTGTGGGCACCCGGTTGCCGGAAATTTTCCGGGGACGGCGTGTGGGAGACGTAACAGAGCTGGAGGAATCCCAGAGAATTGACGTCAGCCATAGCGAGACCACCGACGCGGAATTTCAGCGCGCGGCTAACTCCGGCCGATATAAGGCGCTCGAGGAATACAGCGCAGCGGCATCCAGCGAATACAAGGAGCGACGCCCTTACCTGCCAGTATCCGGTATTTGCACACCGGTCATTGTTTCAGTACCCGCGTCTGCTTCGCTGGAAGAAGCGCTGGACATGATGGACGAGCGCAGCGTCAGCCACCTGATTGTCACCGCTGACGGGAATGTTGCAGGTCTTGTTGAACTGCGCTGGCTACTCGCCTGGTTGCATGACAATCAGGCAGCCCCAGCAGACTCGAGCCTAAACAATCTGGAGCTGCCGGCCTTTCTGACCGCATCGCCGGAAACGGATGCCCACCAACTTGCTCGGCTGATGCTTGCCCATCAACTGAGTGCTGCGCTGATTATCGCCCCTGATGGTAAGGCGTCCGGCATCGTAACCAGCACCGATTACCTGCGCCTGTACGCAGACGCAGGAAGACACGAAGGGGCGGTGTAAGACGCGGGGTAAGGCGCGATGTGATCGGATAAAGGCTAGCCCAGCCCATGGCCCGACAAAAACCCGATAAACGCGGCATCATCCATAACCGTGACTCCGAGTTTCTCGGCCTTGGCCAATTTGGAGCCGGCAGATTCACCCGCCACTACACAAGCGGTTTTTGCAGATACGCTGCCGGCGACCTTTGCACCCAGAGTTTCCAGGTGCGCCTTCGCCTCATCGCGAGTCATGGTGGACAGAGTACCGGTCAGCACCCAGGTTTCCCCCCTGAGTGGCTTTTCGGTGGCGGTAATCTCCTCTTCCTGCCACTGCACACCGGCTTTTTTCAGGGCCTCTAAGGTCTCTACATTGTGTTCCTGATCAAAAAAGCTACGTATGTGCCCTGCCACAATGGGACCGACATCCGGAACGGCCTGGAGCGCCTCTTCCTCCGCCTGGCTGACGGCCTCAAGAGTGCCAAAGCTACTGGCAAGGGCCTTTGCGGTTGCTTCACCGACTTCGCGAATGCCAAGGGCGTAAAGAAATTTCCAGAGCACAGGCTGTCGTGACTGATCAATCGCATTGATGAGGTTGGTGGCAGACTTGTCCCCCATCCGCTCCAGGCCGGTCAGATCTGCTTTTTTTAGCAAATACAGGTCCGCAATTGTGCTGACCAGTTCGCGATCAACCAGGATATCAATCCACTTGTCCCCCAGCCCCTCGATATCCAGAGCCTTGCGGGACGCATAATGCCGTATCGCTTCCTTGCGCTGAGCCGGGCAAAACAGGCCACCCGAGCAGCGCGCGACCACTTCGCCTTCGATCTGAACGATGTCGGAATGGCATACCGGGCATTCGGGTGGAAGAATGACTTCTTCGGCGTTATCTGGCCGCCGCTCGGGCAAAACCTTGACCACCTTGGGAATCACGTCACCGGCCCTTCGAACAAACACGGTGTCGCCAATTCGCACATCCAGGCGATGGATTTCGTCCATATTGTGAAGCGTGGCATTACTGACCGTGACACCGCCGACAAAGACCGGTTTAAGCCGCGCTACCGGCGTAATGGCACCGGTACGACCAACCTGGAACTCCACACCCTCGATAACAGTCAGCTCTTCCTGAGCCGGGAATTTCTGTGCAATCGCCCAGCGCGGCGCCCTTGAAACAAAACCCAGCTGGTGTTGCAGGGCCAGGCTGTTCACCTTGAATACAATGCCATCAATTTCGTAAGGCAGTGCGTTGCGCTTCTCCAGCAGACTGTCATACGCCTCAAGACAGGCATCCACACCAGTGACCAGACGCATCTCGGGGTTGGTTCTGAACCCCCAGACTTTAACCTGATGCAGGCCTTCCCAGTGGGTTGGCGGGACGGCGCTTTCATCTTCCAGAGCAACACTGTAAGCGCACATCTCCAACGGACGACGCGCAGTCACTGTCGGTTTTTTCTGGCGCAAGCTGCCAGCCGCTGCATTGCGGGGGTTCACAAAGGTTTTATCGCCTTTCGTCGCCAATGCCTGATTCAGTTTTTCGAACCCGGCTTTGGGCATGTATACCTCGCCGCGCACTTCTACCAGGTCGGGAATAGAATCCCCCCTGAGCCTCAGCGGCACCGAGGGAATGGTCCGGATATTCTCGGTGATATCCTCACCGGTGTAGCCATCGCCTCGAGTTGCGGCACGCAGCAGTAGTCCGTCTTCGTAATGCAGACTGACCGCAAGGCCATCGAGCTTGGGTTCGCAGACATACTCGATATCGTCTTCGGTTTTGAGACGGTCACGGACACGGCGATCGAAATCTCTCAATTCGTCATCGGAGAACGCATTATCCAGTGACAACATCGGAAGGCGATGAATGACTTCCTCAAATGAGGTTTCCGCAGCGCTGCCCACCCTGCGAGTCGGTGAATCCTGGGTCCGCAGCGACGGATGAGCCTGTTCCAGCGTCTGGAGTTCCCGGAACAGCCGGTCGTATTCGGAGTCCGGAATCTGGGGGTCATCCATCACATAGTAGTGGTAGTTGAGATCGGTGAGGCGCTGGCGCAGTAATTCCGCACGCTGGCTATCGCTGATGTTGGCCTGATCGGTCATTTTGCGGGGGATCGTTTTTTACGCTCAAATTCGCGAATGCGTTGCCGGCAGTGTTCAATGGTTTGCGCCGTCATTACGCTGCGGCGCTCGTCTTTCAGCTCACCACCGAGGTTACGAACCACGCATTGGGCTGTTTCTAACATGAACTCAAAGGCCTGAAGGTAGTTGGAGGGACCTGGCATACTCATAAAAAAGCTGATTCCTGGAGTGGACAGTGCTGGCATATCCTGCGGCCGGAAAGTCCCCGGCTCCACGGCACTGGCGACGCTGAACTGAACCGGGCTATGGGTATCGGTTTGCTCATGACGATGATAGATATCGAGATCACCATGTTGCAGACCGCAGGCCTCAAAAAGGTCTTTAAGTTTTGTGCCGCTGAAATTTTCTCCGGCCTTTGCCAGCACATTAATAACAACCACTTCTTTTGCTTCCGGACGGTTAGCGCCGGCAAGTGGCTGATCGGACGTTGTCTGCACAGGCCGGCGTCGGGCAGTGTCTTCCTCAACCTCACTGGTGACGAGCGGCGGTTCCTGATGCTTTGCCTTACCGGAGCGATCGGGCTCTGGCGGAGATGGTTCGACAACCCTGGGCGCCCCCAGAATGCCATCGTCTTCAATCAGCTCGGGAGCCGCCTCGTCGGTTGTGTTCCAGCCAGCCTCTACATCCAGGTCAGAATCATCCCGCGTTGCGGAAAAATGTTCGCTATCACTTATCTGCGGTTCCGGTTCCGGTTTCATTTCCGGTTGTGGCTTTTCTTCCTTCACCGGCCGGGTTGGCTTTTGCGGCGGGTTTCCAAAGCGAGGACTCTGAGGTTTCACATAGCCCCGATCCTCAAGCGTATCCCGGGAGATAGTTCGTGCGCCGCCGTTGGGCAATTCAGGGTTTTTTTCTCCGTCCAGAGGCGACTCGTCCAGGTCATCCGCACCCATGCCTGAAGAAATCGCAACGGACTCCTTCCGCGCACGGTGCATGCGCCGAAGCCCATCAATGACTACCCCGATAATTACGAGGGACCCAATGGCAATTAACCATTCCCTAAGCGACATAATCCTGCGGTCCTGTTTGCGATATCTTTAACGCTGATACTCTATGAAAACGCTCATTTGAATACAACGCTTGCGGGCCCGAGATGGCCGTTTTGTCATGATGACACCGTTCAGGCTTCAGCTAGCGCCGCCGCCTCGTCCACATCGACTGACACCAGTCGCGAACAACCGGGCTCGTGCATGGTAACGCCCATCAGTTGATCCGCCATTTCCATCGCGATCTTGTTGTGGGTGATGTAGATAAACTGCACCTGTTTGGACATTTCCTTCACCATGTTGGCGTAACGGCCCACGTTGGCATCATCCAGTGGTGCATCCACTTCGTCCAGCATGCAGAACGGGGCCGGGTTAAGCTGAAAAATGGAGAACACCAGTGCAATGGCCGTCAGTGCCTTTTCCCCGCCCGACAACAGGTGAATTGTACTGTTTTTCTTGCCCGGCGGCCGGGCCATGATGGCCACGCCCGTTTCCAGAAGGTCTTCACCAGTCAGTTCCAGGTAGGCGTTACCACCCCCAAACACTTTTGGGAACAGTGCCTGCAGCCCCGCGTTGACCTTGTCGAAGGTTTCTTTGAAGCGTTGACGGGTTTCCCGGTCGATTTTGCGCATAGCGTTGTCGAGGGTTTCCAGCGCTTCCATCAGGTCCTCATTCTGACTGTCGAGGTATTGCTTGCGTTCGCTTTGAACCTGGTATTCCTCGATCGCCGCCAGATTGATGGCACCCAGCCGCTGGATTCGCGAGGCAATTTTTTCGAGATCTTCAGACCAGACCGCCTCGGTGGCGTCCTCAGGAAGCGAATCGACCACCTCCTGAAGCTTCACATCCAGTTCCTGAAGCTGTTCCAGATACTGGGCTGCACGAATATCAGTTGCCTGAGACTCCATTTTGACGGTTTCGAGCCGCGCCCGGACATCCTGGATCTGGTGTTCCACTCTGCTGCGACCCTGCTCCCGGTCCCTGACATCCTGATCAATTTCTTCAAGCGCATCCCGTGCTGAGGACAGTTTCTTTTCTTCCGCGAGACGCCGTTCCAGAAGCCCCTCAAGCTGCATCTGAAGATCTTCAATGGGCTCTTCTGCGGTTTCCCTGTTCTCCCTCAGAAGTTCCAATCGCTCTTCCAGCCGCTCCTTTTCAAGCTGCATTCTGTCAAGGGTCTGTTTCAGTCCATCGCGCTGGCTGTGCAACGACTGTAATTGAAGTTGTAACTGATGGGCCCGGTCACGATCATGTCGCGCTTCCTGGCGTAATCGGTCCAGCGTTTCACGGAACCTGTCCCGACGTTCCAGAAGCTGTTCTTTTTCTTCATCACTGGTTTCGGTGGACGCCAGCGCCTGCTGCCACTCTTCCCTGGCCTCAAGCAGTTGCTCCTGCTGTTCTTCCAGTTGCTCACTGATTTCGCCCATATCTTCATCGATTCGATGCAACCGGTCGTCAATCTGCTCGGCACGGGCTTTGATACCGCTGACACGGGAAGACAGGGAAGACAGTTCCCGCTCAACATCGGCCTGGCCCGCCTGGGCCTCTTCTCTGGCAGACTCTGCTCTCTCTGCCGTTTCCTGCTGTTGCTCCAGCTTCAACTCAGCCGACTCCAGCCGGGCCTCTGCTTCCTCAAGTTCTGCGGCCAGCTCGGTGACTTTTTTCTGCCGCTCGATCACTCCAACATGGGAGGACTCAGAGTACGGCATCAGTATCCAGTCTCTGGCGAGCCAGGCGCCCTCACGAGTGATGATGCTTTTGCCGTTTTCAAGCGATGCCTGGCGTTGAAGGGCAGCTTCCAGGGTTTCTGCAGTTTCAACCAGGCCCAGCGCTGACGCCATGCCGCCGGCACCGGTTACTTTGGCCGCAAGGGTCTGCCCGGGCGCAGACTGGCGGTCCTCGTTGCCGCTGACAATCGCCAGTCCACGGGGCGCATTGGCCAGTTCGCCTTGAATCGAATCAAAACCGGGCACGCTCATCCCCTGGCTGAACCGCCCGATGACCTGCTCAACAGCGTATTCCCAGCCATTTTGTATCTGTATCTGCCGGGCCAGCCGGTCACTGTCGCCAAGATTCTGCTCTGAAAGCCAGGACTTCAGAGCGTCATTCTGACCGCCCAGCTGTTCATCAAGCAGCGCCCGCTGTGAGCCCAATGATGCCCGCAGGCTCTGAACTGTCTGGCGCGCATCTGTGGCGGATGTTTCCGCTTCCCGCTGCTGGTAACGGGCTTCCTGCAGTTCGTGCTGCAGGGCACCGATGCGGTCTGCCGCTTCTTCCCTGCGCAACTCAAGGGCCTCCTGCTGCTCTAACATGTCGTCCAGCTCTGACCGGTCAAGCTGCTCGTCCAGCAAGGCTTTCTCGTCACCCATTCTCTGCTGGCGGTTGCGAAGCTGCTCGATGGCGTTTTCGAGTGACTGTATCCGGGATTGGGAGAGTTCCGCCTGGCGCCTGGAATCTGACGCCCGTGCGCTGAAGTCCTCCCATTGATTCTGCCATTCGCTCATGGCGTCTTCTGCTTGCTGGAGCTTTTCGCCGGACGCTTCGGAGTTGAAGGTCAGTGTTTCCTGTTCCGGTTCCAGTTCATTCAGCTCCTCCTGAATCGATGCCAGCTTGTGCTCGTCCTGTTCCAGCTCCCGTGCCAGTTCGCGCTGGTTCGTCAAGGCCTGATCAAGGTCTGCGGCGGTCTGGCGGCTGCGTTCTTTCTGGTGCTCAACACTCTGCTCGACCCGGGCGATGTCCGCACCGGCTTCGTAGTACTTGGCCTGAGCCCGGTTGAAGTGCTCGTTACGGTCCTGGTGGCTTTCGCGAAGTGCCTCAAGTGACGTTTCAAGGCTGACCCGCTCAGTCAGATGTTTTTCGAGCTCAAGTTCGGTATCACGGATGCGGGCTTTGGAGCTCTGGAGTTCCTGATCGAGAGCCTGCCACCGCAGCACCGTCAGTTCGGCTTTCTTGCGTCGCTCTTCCTGTTTATGGGCCTTGTACTTCTCGGCGGCTTCTGCCTGACGTTCAAGATGCTGAAGCTGACGACCGAGCTCATCCCGCAGGTCGGTCAAGCGTTCCAGGTTCTCCTGGGTGCGACGAATCCGGCTTTCGGTTTCCTTGCGACGCTCCTTGTACTTCGATATGCCGGCCGCTTCCTCGATATAAACCCGCAATTCCTCCGGCTTTGCCTCGATCAGGCGGGAAATCATGCCCTGCTCGATGATCGCGTAACTGCGTGGCCCAAGCCCGGTGCCCAGAAACAGATCGGTAATGTCCCGGCGACGACACTTTGAACCATTCAGGAAGTATTCAGACTGACCTTCCCGGCTCACCCGGCGGCGAACTGAAATTTCGTTGAATCGGGTGAATTCCCCGGGCGCAGAACCATCACTATTGTCAAAAACCAGCTCGATGGACGCCTGACCTACCGGCTTGCGGGCGCTGGAGCCATTAAAAATGACGTCCGTCATGGATTCACCGCGAAGATACTTCGCGGAGCTTTCTCCCATCACCCAGCGAACGGCGTCGATGATATTGGATTTGCCACAGCCATTGGGTCCCACAACGGATGTCATATTTGTGGGGAACGGGACCGTGGTTGGATCAACAAAGGATTTGAACCCTGCCAACTTGATCGACTTGAGACGCATATCAGGCCTTCGCTCCTGTTCCGAGAATACTGAGCACCTGATGGCGTTGATGTTCCCCGAATTCCCGGATCACCCGTTCAAGGCCGGCGGCATCGTCCGTACTCACGGATTCCGCCAGTTGCCGGAAAAACCGGGCCGTGGCGTCCAGCTCATCACGGAAATTCTCAAGAGCCACGAAATAGGTGCGACTGATGGCCGGCCTGAAATTTTCCAGAGTTTCTTCGAGGAAAGGATTTTCTACCAGCTCGTAGGCGTATCGCATAACCCCGAAACCTGCGTCGATGATTTTTTCGGCAGCGTCATTAGTCGGCGAATTCAGTGCATCTATCATTATCTGAAGCTCGCGAACCTGGCCCATAACGCCTGTCAGCTCACGTCCGGACCAACGTTGAAGTACTTTTCGGCCCAGCATGCACAACAGGTCTATGTAGATATCGTAAAGACTGTTGACCAGCTCGGGGGTCAGCCTGGACACCACCGCCCCACGACGGGGGAAAATATCCACCAGATGCCGGCGCTGCAGAACCAGTAATGCCTCTCTTACCGAGCCCCGACTGACATTCAACTCGCCTGACACCTTGAGCTCCTGAATTCGTGCACCGGGAGGCAAATCACCGGTCACAATGCGCTGACCCAGGTGTTGGGCAATCTGCTCTGACAGACTTTCGGGGGCCTGAAACCTCATAAACCTGAATAATCCCTTTCGGACAGACGTCTGAACACCAGGCGGAAAAGTTTATCACAGGCACTGGCCGGCCCAATCCTTTTACACCCATTTTCCGCTGTTCGCCGAGCGCGGAAATGATTTGCCAGATTTTTGGCATGTGGTTCGGCCACTTAGGCTTTCACCTATATATTTTTATTAAATACATCTTATAACATTCCGATTTTAATGTATTTTCAATTTTTGGCAAGAATCATGCTTTGAATAGAGAAAATCTCTGAACAGGCGACGATTCGTGAAGCAGATCCCAACCCTAAAACGCTCTGCGCAAAGCACGCACAAGCTGGCAACTCTGGTGCAAACGCACAAAAACTGGCGTGAATCTCAGGACGTTCTGACTCGCCTTACCCGGCGACTGTCAACAACGCTGAGCCTTGAAACCCAGATGGGCATGCTCGCCGAGGAAGTTCAATCGGTCATTCCCTTTGACTGCATGACCTACCGTCACCAGATCGCATCCAGGGATTTCGTTTATGCGACCGGCATGGGCGGCCCCCATCGCTGTGACTATCGCCTGAACCTTGAGGGCCAGTTTTATGGCGCACTCACATTCAGCCGTAAACAACGGTTCTCAGAAAAAGAACTGGAGGGCTTCGAGCTGATCTTGAGCGCGGCCATCTGCCCGATCCGTAATGCGTGCATGTACATAGCCGTCGAGCAAGCGGCACTGACCGATGCGCTAACCGGAATTCCCAATAAACGTGCCATGGATGATGCTCTCGAGAAAGCCACGTCACTGGGAAACCGCCACGGTCTGCAGACTTCGCTGATTCTTTGCGACCTTGATCGGTTCAAAGCGATCAATGATCAACATGGACATGTCATTGGCGACCACGTTCTGCAATTGGCCGCCAAAGAATTGCAGAAAGCCATCCGGACGTCTGATGAAGTGTACCGCTATGGCGGCGAGGAATTCGTCATTCTGCTGCCTCAGACCACCGAGGTGGATGCCAGAGCCGTCGCAGACCGGATCCGCCACTTCATGAACTCGGTGCGTGTGCACTGCGGTGACTCCAACATTTCTGTGACCACAAGCTGCGGCGTGGCCATGAGATTACAGGATGAAGAAGCCGGACAGTGGCTGGCGCGGGCCGACGAGGCGCTGTATCGCGCCAAGGCCAACGGCCGTAACTGTACCAGTGTGTCTGCGGCCATCTCCCCTGGCCAGCACTAGCGCTTCTTTCTGACCGGCTTTTTCTCGGAGCCGTTGTCCCCCTGACCGCCTGAAACCTGCCATCGGGGTGTTCCAGGTTTGCGTCTCGAGGGCGCAGCCTGTTTCCCGCGCTTACGGTCGTCGGCTTTCTGTTCGGTCGGTGTTTTGGCCGGAATATCAACGGGCGAGAGTTCAACAGAACGACTGAGCGTATCCACTGCTTTCTGATCAAGCTCCTCCCATTTGCCCATCACCAGCCGACTGGGCAAGAATACGGGCCCGTAACGAACTCTCTTGAGCCTGCTTACCCTGACCCCCTGGGATTCCCAGAGCCGCCGGACTTCACGGTTGCGGCCCTCCATCAATGTAACGTGATACCACTGGTTCATGCCTTTGCCGCCGGCTTCAGAAATATCACTAAAGCGGGCACTGCCATCCTCCAGGAGAACACCTTCCGACAGCCGCTTGATCATGGCTTCATCTACCTCACCGAATACCCGTACCGCGTATTCTCGATCAACCTGCCTTGACGGGTGCATCAGTCGATTGGCCAGCTCTCCGTCAGTTGTGAAAAGAACCAGCCCGGTAGTGTTGATATCCAGTCGACCAATGGCAATCCAGCGGTGATCTGGCAGCCTTGGCAGCCGGTCAAACACAGTGGGACGACCTTCAGGATCGCGACGTGTGGTGACCTCGCCTTCCGGTTTGTTGTAAATCAGAACCCGCCGGAGCACCTGGGCACCTGCCGCAATATCCAGCCGCTTGCCATCCAGCTCAATCCGGTCCTGGACTGTGGCTTTCTGGCCGGGAGCAACCGGTTCGCCGTTTATCTGCAGTCGTCCGGCCTCAATCCAGCTTTCTACTTCCCGGCGGGAGCCGACACCCGCCCGCGCCAGCAGCTTCTGAATACGCTCTGGCCCCTCCGGAGCATTCGCGTTCGGGGTTTTCGTATCCGGTTTACGGGGGCGTTCAGCCGCCATGGGTACATCCTTTCGTTGTAAAGTGCCAGATCGGCTCTGTCAGTGAAGTGTCTTATCCGAATCGGCCGTCTGGTCCGACTCATCGCCGGTGACATCCTCGTTGGATGCCACCGCTTCAAACTCGATTTCGGCCTGCATGTTCTTTTCAATTTCCCGGCCAATTTCTTCCAGGTCGCGAATTTCCGATAATGGAGGCAGCTGGTCAAGCCCCTGAAGATTGAAGTAATCCAGAAACTGACGTGTGGTGGCGTACATGGCCGGGCGGCCCGGCACATCACGGTGCCCCACGATTCTTACCCACTCTCTTTCCTGAAGCGTGCGGATAATATTGCTGCTGACGGTGACGCCTCGAATGTCTTCGATCTCGCTACGGGTGATCGGCTGGCGATAGGCGACCAGCGCAAGCGTTTCCAGCAAGGCGCGCGAATAACGCTGGGGCTTTTCCTCGAAAAGCCGTGCCACCCAGGGCGCATAGACTTCACGTACCTGCAGGCGGTAGCCGCTTGCGACTTTTTTGAGCTCGAATCCGCGCCCTTCGCAGGCCGCATCCAGAAGCACCATCACATGCTCCATGACCTGGCGAGCAGGCCGCTCGCTCTCCTGGAAAAGATCGCGTAACTGATCCAGAGACATGGGCCTGCCGGCAGCCAGCAATGCCGCTTCCGTAATGGCCTGGATTTTCCGGAGGTTTTCTTCGTTCATAAGCTCTCTTGAAAATTACGGATGGCTTTGGATCTAGCAGGCGGCCCTAGCGCGAACGTAGATCGGTCCTAGCAGCTCGGCCTGAACCACTTCAATCAGCTGCTCCTTAACCAGCTCCAGGCTCGCCAGGAAACTGACAACAACACCAAGCTTGCCTTCTTCCGGCGTAAAAAGACTCTCAAACGTCACAAACTGGTCATCTTTGAGCCTGGCCAGGATCGCGGACATTCGCTCACGGGTCGATAATCGCTCGCGCTCTACATGGTGGCTGGTAAACAGATCCGCACGATCAAGAACACCGCGCAGCGCCAGGAGCATTTCACGTAGATCCACGTCCGGATGGGTCTGGCTTGATGGCAGCTCGGGCAGAGCCGCCGTGCCGGTAAAAGTGTCTCTTTCCTGACGCGGCAACCGGTCGATGTCTTCGGCCGCCTGCTTGAAACGCTCGTATTGCTGCAGTCGCCTGATGAGTTCGGCTCGCGGGTCGATTTCTTCCTCGTCTTCGGTTTCGTGCCTTGGTAACAGCATGCGGGATTTGATTTCCGCAAGGGTTGCCGCCATCACCAGGTATTCGGCCGCCAGTTCGAATCGCATAGATTCAACGGCACCAATGTAATCCATGTATTGCCGTGTGATTTCGCTGACATCGATATCCAGAATATCCATATTGTGGCGGCGAATCAGGTAGAGCAGCAAATCCAGTGGCCCTTCAAAAGCCTCGAGGAATACTGCCAGCGCGTCCGGCGGAATATAGAGATCCTTTGGCAGATCGATCACAGGTTTACCAGACACGCGTGCCAGAGGCGACGGGCCGTCCGGGACAGCCGATTGCTCATCAGCGGGTGGGGCTCCTGTGGTCTCTTCGGTCATGTGGTCTCCCGGGAATGAACGTCGTTATACCTTGCGGATTAACGGTAATTCAGCCCCATGACTGCCCGGACTTCTTCAAGCGTATCCCGCGCTGCATCGCGGGCATTCTCATTTCCTTCTTCAATAATAGCCCTGACCAGATCCGGGTTGTTTTCGTATTCCTCGGCACGTTCGTGCAGGGGTTTCTGCTCCTCCACGATGGCATCAATTAATGGTTTCTTGCATTCGAGGCATCCGATACCCGCGCTACGGCAGCCGGTCTGCACCCATTCCTGGGTGTCGTTGTCCGAGTAAACCTGGTGCAAACCCCAGACCGGGCACTTCTCTGGCTCACCCGGATCCGTGCGCCGGACACGCTGGGGGTCGGTCTGCATGGTGCGGATTTTCTGGGAAACCGTATCCGGGTCTTCCCGCAGGCCAATCGTATTATTGTAGGATTTGGACATTTTCTGCCCATCAAGACCGGGCATCTTGGAATCCGGTGCCAGCAATGGCTGAGGCTCCGGAAGAATGACTTTACCGCCACCTTCAATATACCCATAGAGCCGTTCGCGATCGCCCAGGGAAATATTCTGTTGCTCTTTCAACAGTGCACGGGCAGTTTCAAGGGCATCCATGTCGCCCCCTTCCTGGTACCGCTTCTTGAGATTCCGGTAAAGCTTGGCGTTCTTTTTACCCATCTTCACGATGGCGCCTTCAGCCTGTTCTTCAAAACCCGCTTCGCGACCGTAGATATGGTTAAAGCGGCGAGCAATCTCCCGGGTGATCTCCACATGAGACACCTGATCGGCGCCAACCGGCACGCGCCCGGCCCGGTACATCAGAATATCGGCGCTCTGAAGCAGTGGATAGCCAAGAAAACCATAGGTGGCCAGATCTTTTTCGCGCAGCTTTTCCTGTTGATCCTTGTAGGTAGGAATTCGCTCGAGCCAACCCAACGGCGTAATCATCGAAAGCAGCAAGTGAAGCTCTGCGTGTTCCGGCACTTTAGACTGGATAAACATGGTAGATGAGCCGGGATTCACACCGGCGGCCAGCCAGTCTACTACCATGTCCCAAACGCTCTGTTCGATTCCGCTGGGATCGTCATAGCTGGTGGTCAGCGCGTGCCAGTCGGCTACAAAAAAGAAACATTCGAATTCATGTTGAAGTTTCACCCAGTTCTTCAGGACACCGTGATAATGGCCGAGGTGCAACTTTCCGGTGGGACGCATTCCGGACAGTATCCGTTGCTGGGAATCTACAGAACTCAAAGCAGGAACTCCTTTTGAAAAGTAAGTCGCCCCTATTTTGGCAGGCGGCTGGTCATTATAGTCTGATGAGGGTGCCGCTTTAAACAAAAAGCCCCCGGAAGTCCGACAGGCAGACCCGGGGGCTCATTGCTTACCGGCCAGTTTACCAGCCAGTCACTTCCTTTAGCGCCTTGCCGATCTCGGCAAGACTGCGAACGGTTGTCACGCCCGCATCATTGAGGGCCGCGAATTTCTCGTCCGCCGTGCCCTTACCACCGGAGATAATGGCACCGGCATGACCCATTCGCTTGCCCGGTGGCGCAGTAACACCCGCGATGTAAGCAACGACGGGTTTAGTGACGTTGGCCTTGATAAAGGCCGCCGCCTCTTCTTCTGCCGTACCGCCGATCTCACCGATCATCACGATGGCCTCAGTCTGAGGGTCATCCTGCAGCAACTGCAAAATATCGATGAAGTTGGAGCCCGGAATCGGATCGCCGCCGATACCAACACAAGTCGACTGGCCGTAACCGAAGTCTGTGGTCTGCTTGACCGCTTCGTAGGTCAGGGTGCCCGAGCGTGAGACGATGCCGACCTTACCAGCCTGGTGGATGTGACCTGGCATGATGCCGATCTTACACTGGTCCGGTGTGATCACACCCGGACAGTTAGGACCGATCATGCGAGCCCCAGAGCGATCGACATATTCTTTCGCGTAGAGCATGTCGATAGTCGGAATGCCTTCGGTAATACACACGATCAGTTCGAGGCCAGCGTCAGCCGCCTCAATGATGGCGTCTTTACAGAATGGTGCCGGGACATAGATTACAGTGGCTTGTGCCCCGGTTTTCTCGACAGCTTCACGAACCGTATTGAAGACGGGCAGGCCCAGATGCTCGGTGCCGCCTTTGCCCGGGCTTACGCCCCCTACCATCTTGGTGCCGTAGGCGATCGCCTGCTCGGAATGGAAAGTACCCTGAGCGCCGGTGAAGCCCTGGCAGATAACTTTGGTGTCTTTATTAATCAGGATACTCATTATTTGCCCTCCGCGGCTTTAACGACTTGCTCTGCAGCATTGGCCAGGCTGGTAGCGGCGATGATGTTCAGGCCGCTGTCCTTCAATACCTGAGTGCCCGTCTCGGCATTGTTGCCCTCAAGACGCACCACAACCGGCACCTTGACGCCCACTTCCTTGACTGCACCGATGATGCCTTCTGCAATCATGTCGCAACGCACGATGCCGCCGAATATGTTGACCAGAACAGCTTTGACGTTGTCATCGGACAGAATGATCTTGAACGCCTCAGAGACGCGCTCTTTGGTTGCGCCGCCCCCAACGTCCAGGAAGTTTGCGGGCTGGCCGCCGGACAACTTGATGATGTCCATGGTACCCATGGCAAGCCCTGCGCCATTGACCATGCAACCGATATTACCCTCAAGCGCCACATAGTTCAGTTCCCACTTGGCCGCTTCGGCTTCACGGGAATCTTCCTGGGACGGATCGTGCATTTCTTGGATTTTCTTCTGGCGATAGAGCGCATTGCCGTCAACGCCAATCTTGGCATCCAGACAATGAAGATCGCCAGATGAGGTGATCACCAGTGGGTTGATTTCCAGCAGGGCCAGGTCACGCTCTTCAAACAGTTTTGCCAGACCCATAAAAATCTTGGTGAACTGTCCGATCTGCTTGCCTTCAAGGCCAAGCTTGAACGCCAGTTCACGGCCCTGATAAGGCTGAGCACCTACCAGAGGGTCGACTTCTGCTCTCAGGATCTTTTCCGGCGTCTCTTCTGCAACCTTTTCAATTTCAACACCACCTTCGGTGGACGCCATGAAAACGATGCGACGAGTACCTCGGTCCACAACCGCGCCCAGGTAAAGTTCCTGATCGATATCAGTCAAGGACTCAACCAGAATCTTGCTGACCGGCTGGCCATGCTCATCGGTCTGGTAAGTCACAAGGTTCTTGCCCAGCCAATGCTCGGCAAACGCACTGATGTCGTCTTTGCTCTTGACCAACTTCACACCGCCCGCTTTACCGCGGCCGCCGGCGTGAACCTGGGCCTTGACAACCCAGGCGTCGCCGCCAATTTCATCAGCAGCCGCAACCGCATCTTTTGGCGTATCGCAGGCAATACCCTTTGATACAGGCAGGCCATATTCAGCAAATAGCTGCTTGCCCTGATATTCATGCAAATTCATAGTCTATGTCCCGCTATTTGATGGAGGATAGCAGTGGGGCGCCTTAGTTGGCGCCCCCTCCTGATTCCGATTTCGCGTTACTTCTTTTTGCGGCGATTGGCGACGTGAATCGCCCCGCCATCAACGGCCAGTGCTGCTTCATGGACCGACTCGGAGAGAGTCGGATGCGCGAAGCAAGTCAGGGCCAGATCTTCTGCGCTGGAGCCAAACTCCATCGCGATCACACCCTGCGCCACAATCTCTGAGGCCCCCGGACCAACGACATGGAAGCCCAGAATCCGGTCTGTTTTCTCATCTGCGATAATTTTTACCATACCAACCGCGGAGTTGGCCGCCATCGCGCGGCCGTTAGCTGCGAATGGGAAGACTCCGGTTTTATAGGCTTCGCCTGCGGATTTGAGTTGTTCTTCGGTTTTACCCACCCAGGCAACTTCCGGGAAGGTGTACACCACATTGGGAATACAGTCATAATTTACCTGTGGCTTATGGCCGGCAATACGTTCCGCCACCATCACGCCCTCTTCCGACGCCTTGTGCGCCAACATCGGGCCACGCACTACGTCACCGACAGCCCAAACACCAGGCGCTTCTGTCTTACAGGTGTCATCCACAAAAATGAAGCCGCGCTCGTCCATCTGGACGCCAGAATCCTCCGCCAGAAGGTTGTCGGTGTAGGGCCGACGGCCAACCGCCACAATCAGTTTGTCGAACTTCTGCTCCTGCTTACCCTTGGAGTCTTCAAAGTTGACGTTAACCAGCTTGCGCTTAACTTCGGCACCCGTCATGCGGGCGCCCAGAATAATATTGAGCCCCTGCTTCTGGAACTGTTTGAGCGTGTCCTTGGCAACCTGCTGGTCAACCATGGGCAGGAAGGTATCCTGCGCTTCCAGAATCGTGACTTCAGCGCCAAGCCGTGCCCAGACACTGCCCAATTCCAAACCGATGATACCGGCGCCAATAACACCAAGGCGCTTGGGCACTTCTTCGAATTCAAGCGCGCCCTCGGAATCAACAATGTAATCACCGTCAAACGGCGCAGGCGGGATCTGGATCGGTTTTGAACCACTGGCCAGAATCACGTTTTCGGCTTCGTAGGTCGTCGCCTTACCGTCTTTGTCGGTCACTTCCACCTTGCGATTGGCCAGCAGTTTGCCGTGGCCGTGAATGGAAGTCACACCGTTGGCCTTGAACAGCCCGCCAATGCCGCCGGTTAACTGCTTCACGATGCCGCTTTTGCGTTCCATCATCTTGCCGATGTCTATTTTGACATCCTTGGCAATGATGCCCTGCATCTCGAAGCCGTGGTTGGCCTCCTCAAACTTGTGAGAGATTTCCAGCAATGCCTTCGATGGAATGCAGCCCACGTTCAGACAGGTGCCGCCCAGAACCTGGCTCTTCCCGTCTTCGGATGTCCAGGATTCAACACAGGCTGTTTTCAGCCCCAATTGTGCTGCCTTGATGGCTGCGACGTAGCCACCAGGCCCGGCGCCAATGACAATGACATCGTACTTATCAGACATAGTTAACCCTGTTTCCTGATTCGTTAAGTGAATGCTCAGACATCCAGCAGAATACGCGCCGGGTCTTCAAGCATTTCCTTGATCGCTACGAGGAACTGAACCGCCTCTTTACCGTCGATCATGCGATGGTCGTAAGAAAGCGCCAGATACATCATTGGCTGAACCACGACCTGTCCATTTACCGCCATCGGCCGCTCCTGAATCTTGTGCATTCCAAGAATCGCGGTTTGGGGCGGGTTAAGAATCGGCGTTGAAATCAATGAACCGAAAGTACCACCGTTGGTAATGGTGAAGGTGCCGCCGGTCATATCTTCTATGGCCAGTTTACCGCCTTTGGCTTTGGTTCCGTACTCCACTATCTTCTTTTCAATATCGGCCAGGCCGAGTCCGTCAACATCGCGCACAACCGGAACCACCAGGCCACGCTCGGTCGATACCGCAACACCGATGTCCTGATAGCCGTGATACACCATATCGTTGCCGTCAATCGACGCGTTGACCGCCGGAAACCGCTTCAACGCTTCCGTGGCTGCTTTGGCAAAGAACGACATGAAGCCCAATTTGATGCCATGACGTTTCTCAAAGCTTTCCTTGTACTGCCTACGCAGCTCCATCACCGGCCCCATGTTGACCTCGTTGAAGGTCGTCAGCATGGCGGCGGTCTGCTGGGCATTGACCAGGCGCTTGGCAATACTGGCCCGCAGACGTGTCATGGGAACTCGCTTCTCAGGGCGCTCGCCCTGCGAAACATTTACTTCCGGCATGTCCGCAGCAGACTTCGAGGAATCGCTCGAAGTTTTGGCTGTATCTACATGGTTTTGAACGTCTTCTTTAGTCACACGTCCGTCTTTGCCAGTACCTTTAATGGTGTCGGCATTCAGGTCGTTTTCCTCAGCCAGTTTACGAGCAGCCGGGCTGAGAATGCCATCGCCGGACGAGCTGCTTCCGGAATTGTCAGCCTGCTGTGCCGGTTCTTTTTCAGCTGACGCTTTGCTCTCGCTGCCACCACTGTCTTTCTCGGCCGGCTTTGATTCCCCGGCCGCGCCTTCCTTGAACTTACCAATAACCGCACCGCTCTCAACGGTGTCGCCCTCGCCTTTCACCACTTCTTCAATGACACCATCGGCAGGCGCGACAACTTCCAGAACAACCTTGTCGGTTTCTATATCGACAATCAGCTCATCACGCGAGCAGGCTTCGCCCGGCTGTTTGTGCCAGGTCGCAATAGTGCCCTCTGCGACCGACTCTGGGAAAACGGGGGCTTTTATTTCAGTTGACATCTCGGATCCTTAGTTCGGTAGCTCGTCAGATTTCAAAAGCGTCATTTACGAGTTTTTTCTGCTCTTTCAAGTGAACAGACATGTGCCCACAAGCGGGCGCCGCCGAAGCGTCGCGGCCCGCATACTGCAGATAGAGTTTGGGATCGAGCCGATAGAGCGCGTTCCGCATGTGATGCTGGCTACAGTACCAGGCACCCTGGTTCATTGGCTCTTCCTGACACCAGACCACGTGTTTGAGCTTGGTGTAATTCGCAAACAACTCGTCCAGGTCATCACCCGGGAACGGGTAAAGCTGTTCGATACGAACAATCGCCACATCGTCCCGCTCATCGTTTTTCTTCCGCTCGAGCAGGTCAAAGTAGACTTTGCCACTGCACATGATCAGCCGTGTAACCTTCTTCGGGTCGGACAGTGCTTTTTCCGGCAAGACCGTTTTGAAGGTGCCTGAGGTCAGGTCATCCAGATCGGATGTTGCCTCTTTATGCCGCAGAAGACTCTTGGGCGTGATAGCTACAAGTGGCTTACGCAGCGGACGTTTTACCTGACGACGAAGCATGTGGAAGACTTGGCTTGGCGTAGTAGGCACGCAAACCTGAATATTATGCTCCGCCGCCATTTGCAGGAAACGCTCCATTCTGGCCGAACTGTGTTCCGGGCCCTGCCCTTCATAACCATGTGGCAGCAACAATGTCAGACCGCACAAACGACCCCACTTGTGCTCGCCGCTGGTTAGGAACTGGTCTATCACGACCTGTGCACCGTTACCAAAATCACCAAACTGTGCTTCCCAAACGACAAGCCCTTTTGGCGACGTTGTTGAGTAACCGTACTCGAACGCCATCACTGCCTCTTCAGAAAGCAACGAGTCGTAGATTTCGAACTTTGGCTGATCTTCGGCGATGTGCTCCAGAGCAATGTGGGTGCTGCCATCTTTCTGGTTGTGAAGTACCGCATGACGATGGGAGAAGGTACCGCGACCAACGTCCTGCCCGGTGATACGTATCGGATGCCCCTCATCAAGAAGTGTGGCATAAGCCATCACCTCACCGTACCCCCAGTTGATAGGCAGTGCGCCCGCCGTCATCTTTTCACGGTCACTGACAATCTTGGAAACCTGGCGCTGCACGCTAAAGCCTTCCGGAAGTGCCGTCAGCTTCTTGCCGAGTTTCTGGATGGTTTTGAGCGTAACGCTGGACTTACACTTCGCCGTCCACTCATGACCCAGATAAGGCGTCCAGTCGACGTAGAGGTCCTTGTTCGGCTCTTTAACCAGAGATTTGACAACGTGATCACCCTTGTCCAACGCGTCCCGGTATTCTAGCTCTGTCTGCTTGGGCTCTTCCTCGGTGATTACGCTGTCAGCAATCAACTTATCGGCGTAGAGTCCGCGAGTCGTTTTTAAGCCGCGAATTTTTTCGTACATCACCGGCTGGGTTGCTGCTGGTTCGTCGGCTTCGTTATGCCCCCGGCGACGGTAACAGACCAAGTCGATGACCACGTCTTCCTTGAACTCATGTCGATAATCCATGGCCATCTGGGTGACGAAGAAGACCGCTTCCGGATCGTCTGCGTTCACATGGAGAATCGGCGCCTGAATCATTTTTGCCACATCGGTGCAGTATTCCGTCGAGCGCGCATCTTCCTGCTTGCTCGTGGTAAACCCGACCTGGTTATTGATCACGATATGGAGTGTACCGCCAATGCCATAACCGCGGGTCTGCGACATTTGCAGGGTTTCCATTACCACACCCTGGCCCGCGAATGACGCGTCACCGTGCATGACAATCGGAACGCACTGAGCGCCATCGTTGTCCTCCCGACGCGTCTGGCGGGCTCTGACAGAGCCAACCACCACGGGGGAGACAATTTCAAGATGTGACGGATTGAACGCCAGCGCCAGGTGAATCTCACCGCCGTCGGTCATTACGTTAGAGGAGAAGCCCTGGTGATATTTCACATCGCCGGAACCGGAATCAGCGAGTTTCTTGCCCTCGAATTCGTCAAACAGTTCTTTTGGATTCTTACCCAGCGTGTTCACCAGAACGTTCAGGCGACCCCGGTGTGCCATGCCGAGAACAATTTCTTTCGCGCCATAACTGCCTGCGCGCTGAATCAGTTCGTCCAGGCAGGGAATCAGACTTTCGGCGCCTTCAAGACCAAATCTTTTAACGCCGGGATAACGGGACCCGAGATATTTCTCAAGGCCTTCCGCAGCGGTGAGGCGCTCCAGCAGATGCTTGCGTGTAGGACTTTCAAAATTCGGGTTGGATCTTACCGGTTCCATACGCTGCTGGAACCAACGCTTCCTGCGGGTATCAACAATGTGCATGTATTCTGCGCCAATGCTCCCACAATAGGTCTGACGTAGCCCATCGACGATGTCCCTGAGCCGCATGGTTTCGTCACCAAAGCACAAGGAACCGGTCTGAAACTCAAGATCCTGATCTGCTTCGGTTAGCTCATGAAACGCCGGGTCGAGGTCTTCTACGGCAGGCCGGTTCCAGACCCCAAGTGGGTCCAGGCTCGCTTCCTGATGTCCGCGAAAACGAAACGCATTGATCAGCTGCAGGACACGAATCTGTTTTTTATCAGCGTCGGCTGTGGCACTTGCAGGTACACCACCAGTCGCAAGAAATCGCTGATTTTTGGAAATGTGCTCGAACTGCTGGCGAATAGACGCGTGGCTGACATCGCGGCCTTTGTAGCCATCGACGCTGGGAAGCCTGTCAAAATAACTGCGCCACTCTTCGGGCACGGCATTTGGATCAGTCAGGTAGGTCTCGAAAAGCTGTTCCACGTAGGCCAGATTTCCACCTTGTAGGTGGGAAGTCTGCCACAACTGCTCCATTATGCTTTCGTGCATGTTGAATAGCTCACCTTGGGCTCGTGCGGGGAATGCTCTATGGTCGGCCAGGGGTAAGTCTCAGTCAATACGGGATTTTACGGGATCGACTTTAGCCGCCATATCCAACACGGGTGTTTTCCATTCCCCGGTAGTTTAACTCTGCAAAAGCCGCGGCAAGGCTTTTTGAGCCCTGACCACGGCTTAGGTAGTCTGCACCCCACCAATGCTTATGACTATAAGCCATTGGTTGAAGGGTTGGCATTACTGCCAACCCTTCGGGATACGTGCCTTAAGAGCACAGTATAGCGTGTGTTTCGAAATCTGCTCAGGTTGCCCTTTGAAGAAGCAGATCACGGATGTGGCCAATCGCCCTTGTCGGGTTCAGGCCTTTCGGACAGACGCTGACGCAGTTCATGATTCCCCGGCAGCGGAAAACACTGAAGGGGTCATCGAGGTTAGCCAGGCGATCCTCCTGTGCGGTGTCACGGCTGTCGGCCAAAAAGCGATAAGCCTGAAGCAGACCAGCCGGCCCAATGAACTTGTCCGGGTTCCACCAGAACGAAGGACAGGACGTGGAGCAGCAAGCGCATAGAATGCACTCATAGAGTCCGTCCAGTTTTTCCCTGTCTTCGGGTGACTGATAGCGTTCAATAGCCGGAGCAGGATTGTCATTCACCAGATATGGCATGACTTTCTCGTACTGTTTGTAAAACAGGCTCATGTCTACCACCAGGTCCCGAATAACCGGAAGACCAGGCAACGGGCGAAGGACCAGTTTTTTCTTCTTGGCGGACATTACGTCGGACAGCGGCGTGATACAGGCAAGACCGTTCTTGCCGTTCATGTTCATGCCGTCTGATCCACAAACGCCCTCGCGACAGGACCGGCGATACGCCATTGACGTATCACGCTCCTTGATCAGGTTCAGGACGTCCAGAACCATCAGGTCTTTGCCTTCCGGAATCTCGACTTCCACGTCCTGCATGTAGGGCGCGTTGTCTGCCTCCGGGTTGTAACGATAAAGACTCACCAACATTGTTACATCCCCCTTTTAATAAGTCCGGATCTTCGGTTCGAAGGTCGGAACAGTCTTGGGCGTAAAGTTTACGTCCCGCTTGCCAAGTCGTTTTTCTAACGGAAAGTATAAGGAATGCTTCAGCCAGTTGTCGTCATCACGCTCGGTATAATCGTTCCGGGCATGCGCACCGCGGCTCTCTTTACGCTCGAAAGCCGAGACGGCCGTCGCGAGCGCAACCTCATACAGGTTGTCCAGTTCAAGCGCCTCGATCCTAGCGGTATTGAACGCATTACTGGTGTCAGCCAGTTTGGTATTCTTGCAACGCTCACCGATGGCCTCGAGCTTCTTAAGACCCTCTTCCATCGCCGGACCATCACGAAAGACACCAAAGTAAAGCTGCATGCAGCTTTGCAGGTCCTTGCGGACGTCAGCGACGCTTTCACCTTCGGAGGCCGAGCTCAGACGGTCCAGTCGAGCCATGGCTGCCTTGATGTCTTCCTCGCTGGCGCCATCGACTTCAAAGCCACCACGCAGTTGCTCTTCAATATGCAGGCCAGCGGATCGGCCGAAGACAACCAGGTCAAGCAGCGAGTTACCGCCAAGACGGTTAGCGCCGTGGACAGATACGCAGGCCGCCTCGCCACAGGCAAATAGCCCCGGAATCGGCTGATCCACACCATCCTTATCCTGAGTCAATGCCTGACCACCGACGTTGGTCGGAATGCCGCCCATCATGTAGTGGCAGGTCGGGACTACCGGAACCGGCTCTTTTACGGGATCGACGTGGGCAAACGTCCGGGACAATTCACAAATGCCGGGCAGACGCAGATTCAGGGTTTCTTCACCCAGGTGGTCAAGTTTCAGCAGCACGTGGTCTTTTTCAGGGCCACAGCCGCGGCCTTCAAGAATCTCAATGACCATCGCTCGTGCAACAACATCACGGCCAGCAAGGTCTTTCGCATTTGGAGCATAACGCTCCATAAAGCGTTCACCTTCCGCGTTGATCAGGTAGCCGCCCTCACCCCGACACCCTTCGGTAACCAGGGTCCCGGCACCGTAAATACCGGTAGGGTGAAACTGCCACATTTCCATGTCCTGCATCGGGAAACCCGCACGCAGGGCCATGCCGATACCGTCGCCGGTATTGATCAGTGCGTTAGTCGTAGACGAATAAATCCGCCCAGCACCGCCGGTGGCAAGGACCGTCGCCTTGGATTTGATGTAAGCCACTTCGCCGGTCTCAATCTCGATTGCAACGATACCGACAACTTCATTCTTGCTGTTCTTGACCAGATCGACGGCATACCATTCATTAAGGAACGTTGTTCCGCCTTTCAAATTCGCCTGATACAGCGTGTGCAGCAGAGCATGGCCGGTGCGGTCCGCCGCAGCGCAGGTGCGTGCAGCCTGAGTGGGATCATCCGGGCCCTTGGACTGGCCACCGAATGGTCTTTGATAAATCCGACCCTGCTCCGTTCGCGAGAACGGCAAGCCCATATGCTCCAGCTCGAATACGGCCTGCGGGCCTACGGAACACATATACTCCACGGCATCCTGATCAGCGATGTAGTCAGACCCTTTTACGGTGTCGTACATGTGCCAGCGCCAATCGTCGTTCGGATCGGCACTGGCGATCGCGCAAGTAATACCACCCTGAGCGGATACCGTGTGCGAGCGAGTCGGAAACACTTTGGTGATACAAGCGGTGTTGACCCCGGACTCGGTCATTTGCAAGGCCGCCCTCATACCGGAGCCGCCCCCACCAATCACAATCGCATCGTAAGACATGGTCTTGATGTTAGACATTAATTAAAGCCCCCACAGAATCTGAATGCCCCAAACCAAATACACGAACATAGCCAGTCCACAGGCTGCCTGGAACAGAAATCTCGGGGCTGCTGCTTTGATGTAGTCCGTCGATACGGTCCAGAGGCCAACCCACGCATGAGCCCCGATAGACACCAGGACAAGCAGAGTGAAAATCCGGAACCAGGTCTGACTGAAAAGTCCGGACCAGGTCTGATAGTCAACATCTGTCGTGAGCGTGAAACCAATTAAAAAAATCGTGTACAAAGCAAGTACGTAAGCCGTGACCCGCTGGACCATCCAGTCAAAAACACCGCTTCTGCCAAGGTTCGTTACGCTGTTTACCATACCCAGACTCCTGCCAGAATAATCAGAATAACCGAAACCACGACCGTGGCCTTGGCGGCGAGAAGACCGCTTTCGAGCTCTTCGCCAATACCCATGTCCATCAGCAGGTGCTTGATGCCGGCAACCAGGTGGTATAACAGGGCGGATAGAATGCCCCAGGTGATCAGCTTCGCCAGGAAGCTGTCCAGCAAGTTACTGACGCGACTGAAACCGGCCTCTCCGCTGAGGGAAAGGTCCAGTCCAAATAACATGAACGCAACACCAATAAAGATAATGATGCCGCTGATACGATGCACAATGGACGTTATGGCTGGCAGCGGGAAATGAAACTTGCTGAGATCGAGATTTACTGGTCTTTTGCTATTCACAGCGCTCTCACACTCTCTTTTTGATTCCACAGCACGGACCGGATCCGGGCCTGGAAGGTTGGTATGTACAGATCAGTGTGCTTCTAAAATGCCGGCACATGATTCGCCAGGGAGGGGTTTCAAGTCTGCGCTCTTTTACTATACGGCGCTGACCTTATGGCCCCAATTACGGGTTACAGAGTATAGGGAGTAGCCCGCCTGATTACAAACGCGCAAGGTTGCAAATGCCCGTGAAATCAGGGCCTCACACTTCCTGTGCGAACCCATCTTAAGGGGTTGAAAGCGGGGTTAAAGCCCCTTTCATTGACAAAAAAAGCCAACGCCCTATATTTTGCCGCCAGTTTTGCGATAATACGCGCCTTCCAATCCGTCAAACGCTGATAATCTAACGCTGTTAATTGAAAAGAGGAGAGCCCCATGACCGATAAGAAAGCCACGCTTTCGGTGGGTGACAAGTCCATAGAGCTACCGATCTACTCCGGCACTGTCGGCCCAGACGTCATTGACGTGCGCAGCCTCGTTCAGGAAGGCGTTTTCACTTACGATCCGGGGTTTGTCTCCACCGCCGCCTGCGAATCAGGAATTACCTACATCGATGGCGCAAATGGCGTTCTCCTTCACCGTGGTTATCCGATTGAGGAACTGGCAGAGAACTCGGACTATCTCGAGGTCTGTTACCTGCTGCTGAATGGCGAACTGCCCAACGCCGAAGAAAACGCGAAGTTCCATCAGACGATCAAGAATCACACCATGCTTCATGATCAGATGCGGAATTTTTATCAGGGCTTTCGCCGTGACGCACACCCTATGGCCATCATGTGCGGCGTTGTCGGCGCGCTGTCGGCGTTTTATCACGATGAAATGGACGTTGCGAGTGAGCATGAAAGGGAGATCACCGCACATCGCCTGATCGCCAAAATGCCCACCATTGCCGCATGGAGCTACAAGTACAGTATCGGTCAGCCGTTCATGTACCCGCGCAATGACCTGTCTTACGCCGAAAATTTCTTGCAAATGATGTTCGGCGTGCCTTGCGAAGAGTATGTGCCGAACCCGACGCTCGCCAAGGCCATGGACAAGATTTTCATTTTGCATGCAGATCATGAGCAGAACGCGTCGACGTCCACCGTTCGACTGGCCGGCTCAACAGGGGCCAATCCGTATGCCTGTATTGCGTCAGGTATTGCCGCTCTGTGGGGCCCGGCACACGGCGGTGCGAACGAAGCCGTGCTGGACATGCTGGCGGAAATCGGTGATGAATCAAACATCGAGAAATACATTGCCAAAGCCAAGGACAAGGACGACCCCTTCCGCCTTATGGGCTTCGGTCATAGGGTGTATAAGAATTTCGACCCCCGCGCCAAAGTGATGGCGGAAACGGCCCACGAGGTACTTACCGAGCTTGGCCTGGAGAACGACCCATTGCTCCGAATCGCCCAGCGTCTTGAAAAGATTGCACTGGAAGACGAATACTTTGTTCAGCGAAAGCTCTATCCAAACGTTGATTTCTATTCCGGGCTGATTCTCAAAGCGATCGGTATTCCTACGTCGATGTTCACCGTTATTTTTGCCCTGTCTCGCACCATTGGGTGGTTCTCCCACTGGAATGAAATGGTCAGCGGTAACTACCGTATTGGTCGTCCGCGTCAGCTTTATACGGGGTCAGACGTGCGGAAATACCCCAAAAAATAAACCTCTGAATTGTGTTTCACACAAGGCCGCTATCAACGCGGCCTTTTTTATGAGCTCGCATTTTGTAATGATCAGGAACTTTATTAATAACAACATCACATCGGAGAACAACAGATGAGCATAAAAGTCGCCTTTATTGGACTCGGCGTCATGGGTTACCCCATGGCAGGTCACCTGGCCACCGCGGGACTTTCCGTTAACGTTTGGAACCGATCTGCCGAAAAGTCCCGGAAATGGGCATCCGACTATGCCGGCACCGCCTGCCATACCATTGCCGAAACCGTTGCTGACGCCGATATCGTCTTTGCCTGTGTGGGCGCAGACAAGGACCTGAGAGAAGTTTTTGAGGGGCCGGATGGGGTCATAGCAAACGCCCGCCCGGGCGCCGTTCTGGTGGACCACACTACCGCATCCGCGGAGATAGCCGAGCACCTGGCGGCACTCGCTAAAGAAAAACAACTGGGATTTATTGATGCCCCCGTGTCTGGCGGTCAACAAGGCGCTGAGAATGGCAAACTCACGATCATGTGCGGGGGCGAGGATCAGGATTTTTCCCGGGCAAAGCCTTTAATGGAGCACTACGCCAAGGCTCTCAACCTCATGGGACCGGTCGGCAGTGGGCAAAGAACGAAAATGGTCAACCAGATTGCGATCGCCGGATTGGTTCAGGGTCTGTCAGAAGCACTGCACTTTGCCGAGCAGGCAAATCTGGACGTTCAGAAAGTGGTCGATGTCATTTCCAAAGGTGCGGCCCAGTCCTGGCAGATGGATAACCGCTCAGCCACGATGATCGCTGACGAATTCGACCACGGCTTTGCAGTGGACTGGATGAGGAAAGACCTGGCGATTTGCCTTGAAGAAGCTCGCAAAAACGGGGCGAAGATCCCCGTCGCTGCCCTGGTAGACCAGTTTTACGCCGACGTTCAGGATATGGGCGGGCGTCGATGGGACACGTCGTCGCTGATCCGGAGACTGAGAGGTAAGAAGTAAGAGGTAAGCGACAGGAGTATATTGGCCACGGATTCCGTGTCTTCCGTGGCCAATCAATCACTTGTTCTTGTCTTTGGGCACCCAACGCCCGCTTTCGTACCAGGCCGACCAGCCGGTCGCCTTGCCATCTTTTTCAGACATGACGTACTGCTCCTTGGTCTTGCGGCTGAAACGTATCACCGTCGGATTACCTTCCGGATCCTTCTCCGGCGCATCCATCAGGAAATCGTATTTCGGATCAATTTCCTTACGATGCGGTTTGATCTCTTTAATAAGGGGCGGACGGGTTTCCCGGTTTTTCGGAAACTTGCTTGCCGCCAGAAAAAGGCCCGACGCGCCATCACGTAGAACGTAAGTGTCCTCTACCTTCTGGCAGGTAAGTTCCGGCATGGGGACCGGGTCCATTTTGGGCGGCGCGGGCTCTCCACTTTTCAGAAGCTTGCGGGTGTTTTTACACTCATCACTGGTACAGCCGAAGTATTTACCGAAGCGGCCGGTTTTGAGCTGCATTTCAGATCCGCACTTGTCGCATTCCAGCGTCGGCCCTTCGTAACCTTTGATACGGAAGGTGCCCTTCTCAACTTCGAAACCTGAGCAATCCGGATTATTACCGCAAACATGAAGCTTACGGCCCTCATCCACAAGGTAGCTGTCCATCGCCGTGCTACATTTCGGGCAGCGACGCTTCTTGCGCAACAGGCGGGTTTCCCCTTCGCCTTCGACATCTTCGTCGGCAGCAACCACTTCATCACCGGACACCAGGTTAATAGTGGTTTTGCAGCGCTCTTTTGGCGGCAGTGAGTACCCGGAGCAACCAAGAAATACGCCCGTGCTGGCCACACGAATCTGCATCGGCCTCTCACAGGTCGGACACGGGATGTCAGTTTCGGTCGGGGTATTCGCCCGCATACCACCTTCATCGCCGCTCTCGGCCGTTTCGAGCTGCTTTCGGAAGCGACTGTAAAAGTCGTTCAGCACTTGCTTCCATTGCACGTCACCGGATGCAATTTCGTCGAGCTCATCTTCCATCCGCGCGGTAAAATCAAAATCCATCAGGTTCGGAAAAGATTCGGATAAGCGCCCTGTGACTATCTCTCCCATCTTCTCGGCATAGAAACGCCGGTTCTGGAGATGAACATAGCCACGGTCCTGAATGGTGGAAATGATGGACGCGTAAGTCGATGGTCGACCAATACCCTGTTTTTCCAATTCTTTCACCAAACTTGCCTCAGTGTAACGGGGCGACGGCTTGGTGAAGTGCTGGGTAGGATCGAGCTTCTCAAGGCCCAGCGCCTCCCCTTCCTTGATATCCGGCAATGCGATGTCTTCATCTTTCTTGGAAGTCTGGGGAGCCGCCTTCAGGAATCCTTCAAACTTGATGATCCGCCCACGGGTACGCAACTCGTAATCGCCGTTGGCAACCATGATCGACGTACTCAGGAACTCTGCATCGGCCATCTGGCAAGCTATAAATTGACGCCAGATGAGCTCATAGAGCTTCTCTGCGTCCTTCTCCAGCCCCTGAATGTCAGTGGGCCTGCGATCCACGTCTGTCGGCCTGATAGCCTCGTGAGCTTCCTGCGCGCCCTCTTTGCTGCCATAAACCCTGGGCTTCTCCGGCAAAAACTTTTCGCCGAACGCCTTGGTCACATAACTACGGCAACCGGCGACCGCATCCTGACTCAGGTTGGTGGAGTCGGTACGCATGTAGGTAATAAAACCTGCCTCGTAGAGTCGCTGGGCCAGCATCATCGTTTTCTTGACACTGAACCCCATGCGATTACTGGCCGCCTGCTGCAGCGTGGACGTAATAAAGGGTGCAGTAGGTCGGGATCTGGTCGGTTTGTCTTCCCGCTTGGCAACCTTGAAATCACCCGCCTCAAGGCGCTCGACGTGCGCGTTGCTCTGTTTTTCGGTCGATGGCCGGAAAGCCTGGTTATCGTATCGGGTTACTTCGAAACGAATCGAATGGTCGGTTTTGTTTCGAGTAAGGTCTGCGTGCAGCTGCCAGAACTCTTCCGGTACAAACTTACGGATCTCTCGCTCGCGCTCAACAATAAGGCGCACGGCAACGGATTGAACGCGGCCTGCTGAGAGACCGCGGGCAATTTTCGCCCACAGCAGGGGCGACACCATATAACCCACAACCCGATCGAGAAAACGGCGCGCCTGCTGGGCGTTAACGCGGTCATTGTCCAGATTACCCGGGTCTTTGAAAGCTTCCTGAATGGCCCGCTTGGTAATCTCGTTAAAGACCACGCGCCTATATTTTTCAGGTTCACCGCCAATGGTTTGCTGAAGGTGCCACGCAATGGCTTCCCCTTCGCGGTCCAAATCCGTCGCTAGATAGATGTTATCTGCGGATTTGGCCAGCCGTTTGAGCTCGCTCACCACTTTCTCTTTGCCCGGGAGGATCTCGTAACGCGCATCCCAGTCCTGATCAGGGTTCACGCCCATTCTCGCCAACAGCTGATCCCGGGCTTTCTTCTTTTTATGGATGACCTTTTCTTCCGGGCTCATTTTGCGGGTAATCGCAGCCTGTCGCGCCCGCTCTTTCGGGTCTGAGGTCGAGCCGGAACCACTGACCGGGAGGTCGCGAATATGCCCCACGCTCGACTTAACTATGAAGTCAGGGCCGAGGTATTTGTTGATGGTCTTAGCTTTCGCTGGCGACTCTACAATAACGAGGCTTTTACCCATATCGAAGATCTGTATCCTTGGCGATAATCGGTCAGAAAATCAGCAAACCGTAAACTCGCAGTAAAATCAGTCGGCTAGAAAAGTCTCAATAGCCGCCGTAGTTGCATAATTGCATTGTTGTACAGGGTCAAGAAAAGCAAGACAACCCATTATTAAAAAATGCAGAGCGGTTTTATCGCCGCTTTTGGCGAGTACCAGACAAGAAAGCCCGGCGTTTGCCGGGCTTTCTCAGGACGCGTTAATGATTCAGTTCAACGAATCAGAGACGCTCCCACACCGTCGCGATGCCCTGCCCAAGACCGATACACATGGTGGAAACACCAAGCTTACCGCCCTTGCTCTGCATCACGTGCAGCAGGGTTGTGGAAATACGTGCACCAGAGCAGCCCAGCGGGTGCCCCAAGGCAATCGCACCACCGTTCAGATTCACTTTCTCGTCCATCACATTCAGCAGCTTCAGGTCCTTCAATACCGGCAAAGACTGACCCGCGAAAGCTTCGTTCAGCTCCCAGAAATCGATGTCTTCGACTTTCAGGCCTGCGCGCTTGAGTGCCTTTTTCGTTGCCGGAACCGGGCCATAACCCATAATGGCCGGATCGCAACCGGCGACTGCCATACCGCGGATCTTGGCAATCGGTTTCAAACCCAGCGCCTCAGCGCGTTCTGCCGACATCAGTACCAGCGCTGACGCACCGTCGGTGAGCTGCGAAGACGTGCCGGCCGTCACCGTGCCGCCCTTGGGATCGAACGCCGGCTTTAGCTGGCCAAGAGACTCGGCCGTTGTTTCCGGGCGAATGGTCTCGTCTTCCTCGATCAGCTTTTTAAAGCCGTTCTCATCATGACCTTCGATCGGAACGATTTCGTTCTTGAAACGCCCTTCTTTCGTCGCTTCGTGAGCGAGGCGATGAGAGCGGGCACCGAACTCGTCCTGCTGCTCGCGGGTTATGCCGTGCATCTTTGCCAGCATTTCCGCGGTCAGGCCCATCATGTTGGACGCTTTGGCAGAATACTTGGACGAAGCCGGGTTGTGGTCGAAGCCGTCGGTCATGGGGATATGGCCCATGTGTTCAACGCCGCCCACCACAAACACATCGCCGTTACCGGTTTCGATCGCCTGAGCTGCGGTGTGAATGGCGCTCATGGCGGAACCACACAAACGGTTGACGGTTTGCGCCGCAGATTCGTGCGGGATGCGGGTCAACAGTGAAATCTGACGCGCCACGTTGAAGCCCTGTTCCTTGGTCTGGTTTACACAGCCCCAGATCACGTCTTCAACTTCTTTCGGGTCGAGCTTGGGATTGCGCTCAAACAGTGCTTCGATCAGCGCTGCCGACAGGGTTTCCGCGCGAACATTGCGGAAACAACCGTTTTTGGCACGTCCCATCGGAGTCCGCACGCAATCGACGACGACAACGTCTCTCGGATTAAGGCTCATAGATCTTTCTCCGTTCGGAAATCTCGTTCAGGGTTAGCCAAAGAACTTTTCACCAGTTTTGGCCATTTCACGCAGTTTCTCGGTCGGATGATACAAAGGACCAAGATCTGCAAACTTGTCTGCCAGCTCGACGAATTTGTCGACACCCATATCGTCGATGTAACGCAGGGCACCGCCACGGAACGGCGGGAAGCCGATACCGAAAACCAGGCCCATGTCCGCATCGGCGGGATCTTCAACAATACCGTCTTCCAGGCAGCGAACAGTCTCCAGGCACAGCGGCAGCATCATACGGGCGATGATGTCGTCGTCACTGAAGTCGTTCTTACCCTGAACAACCGGTTCAAGCAGCTTGTAGGTTTCTTCGTCAACCACCTTCTTCTGCTTGCCCTTGCGATCCAGTTCGTACTTGTAAAAGCCCTTGTCGTTCTTCTGTCCGTAACGGTTGCTATCGAACATCACGTCAATGGCGGTTGTACCTTCGTGCTTCATCCGGTCCGGGAAGCCGTCGGCCATAACTTCACCTGCATGCTTGCCAGTGTCCATGCCAACAACGTCCAGCAGATAGGCCGGGCCCATGGGCCAACCGAATTTTTCCATGACCTTGTCAACGTGCTGGAAGTCAGCGCCGTCACGGACCAGGTTCACAAATCCGCCAAAGTACGGGAACAGAACGCGGTTCACCAGGAAGCCCGGGCAATCATTCACAACAATCGGGGTTTTGCCCATAGCCTTGGCATAAGCCACGGTAGTGGCGATCGCCCGATCACTGGTTTTTTTGCCGCGGATAACTTCAACCAGGGGCATCATGTGAACCGGGTTAAAGAAGTGCATGCCGCAGAAGTTTTCCGGACGCTTCAGGTTTTTCGCCAGAAGGTCGATGGAAATGGTCGAGGTGTTGGATGTCAGAATCGCGTCTTCCCGAACGTTATCTTCGGTTTCGCGCAGAACCGCATCTTTTACCTTCGGATTTTCAACAACCGCTTCAACCACCAGGTCGACGTTCTTGAAATCACCGTAGTTCAGAGTCGGCGTGATGCTGTTGAGGACGTCCGCCATTTGATCGGGCTTCATTTTGCCCTTGTCGATACGCTTTGTGAGCAGCTTCTTGGCTTCTTTCAGGCCAAGCGCAATGCCATCCTGGTTGATGTCTTTCATCAGGATCGGCGTGCCCTTCAGTGCTGACTGGAATGCAACACCGCCACCCATGATACCTGCACCCAAAACGGCGGCCAGGTTCACGTCATTGGCTTCTTTCTCCCAGGCTTTGGCTTTTTTCTTCAATTCCTGATCATTCAGAAACAGGCCAACCAGGCAGGCCGCGACATTGGTTTTGGCCATCTTGGCGAAGCCTTTGGCTTCCACTTCGATCGCCTTGTCACGGGTCAGGCCTGCATGCTTCTGCATAACCTTAATGGCTTCAACCGGCGCCGGGTAGTTTTTACCCGCCTGGGCCGCGACAAAACCTTTGGATATCTCGAACGCCATCATGCTTTCCATCGCGTTCAGCTTGATCTTGCCTTTCTTTTCTTCGCGACGGGCCATGTAGTCAAACTTGCCGGCGTTGCACTGTTTGATGATGTCGATCGCACCTTCAACAAGCTTATCACTCTCGATGATTGCGTCGACGGCACCCACCTTCAGCGCTTTGTCCGCACGGTTTTCAGTACCACCACAGATCCACTCGACGGCGTAATCCACACCGACCAGGCGCGACAGACGAACAGTGCCGCCAAAACCCGGAAAAATGCCGAGCTTGACTTCGGGCAGGCCGACTTTAGCTTTCGGGTCGATAACCCGGTAATCGGTGGCCAGGCACATCTCAAACCCGCCGCCCAGTGCTATACCATTAATAGCCGTCACTGTGGGGAAAGGCAGATCCTCGATGGCGCTGAATACTTCATTGGCCTTGAGATTGTTTGCCACCAGATCCTCTTCCGGACCGGCAAACAGCTCAGTAAATTCGTTTATGTCGGCACCGACAATAAAGCTGTCCTTGGAGCTGGTTACGACCAGGCCTTTAAGGCCTTTTTGCGCTTCCAATTTGTCCGTCGCGGCGCGGAGCTCTTCAATCGTCAGACGGTTGAACTTGTTCACCGACTCGCCCTGCAAGTCGAAGTTCAACTGAGCGATCCCGCCTTCGATCTCTTTAACCGTGATGGCTTTACCTTCGTAAATCATCAACTGATCTCCAGTCTGTGTTTGGAACTGCTGAAATGACTGCATTAGCGCGTCGCCGGGCGACCACTGGTGCAGCGAGATTTCGGTCACTGTTTTCGGCCAGTACCCCGATCAAGCGATCCAGAATTCATACGGTCGTTTGAATCGTGGTGTGACACGATGAAAAAAAACAGCCCATTTGTCAATTTGTTTCTGGCTGAATCACCAGAAGCCTTTGTCAGCCACTTGCGCTTGCATCCTTTGCAGCCAGTTGGAATTGTTGTATTTCAAACAGCTATGGCGCAACATCCGTAAAAGAAGAAAGTTCAGTCAATTATTCTGAATCGTTGACACCTGCCAAATCGCCGTCGGCCGAAAGCGCTTGATTGGCTGGTGCGGGTACTTTACCTTCGGTCTTAGACTTTAGTCCACAATAATAACATGGCCTTATACGGAGACCCATCCGATGAAAATTTCTCAGCCGCGAGCTCGCTCCCTGGCAGCGGCGCTCATGCTTCTGCTTGTCACGTCCTTTACCGTTCAGGCACAGGAAGTTGCCAGCACAGAGTTTCTGTCAAAGCTGCACCAGTTTCGAATCAGCAACTACATGTCTCTGGATGCCTACTACCGCTTCAGTGCTTCTGGCGGCACCGAAACGCTCAATGAAATTGTTGCCAATATCAACGAAGCAAACGATGCAATGAACTCGGTTTCAGACAGCAAAACCGGTATTCTCTCGGCGGAACAACTGGAAATATTGAATCAGGAGTTTGACCAGTTCAAAAGCCTGATGCGCAGCAATATCAATGATGTCCGAAATACCGGCTACCCGGACTTACGCCTGGTGTCCGATATGGCAAATCAGGCGGTAACTCTTGGGCAAGCAGCGAACGAGCTGTATGTGGTTGCCCAGGACAGCGGTCAGATAGAGGTAGATTCCCGCGTGGAGGCGGCCCGCTCTGCAGCCGTCACTATGGCGCAGATGATGGCGAAATATTCAGCACGGACTCACTCCCAGGTGGCCCAGACCTTTCAGGGATCCTCCAGTGACGTCGCGCTGGACGAACAGGCAAGACAGTTCGATGCCCTGCTCTCCAGCATCCAGAATGGCAATACCAGTGGTGAGCTTAAGTCTGCCATTGATGGCCTGAGCACCAAGTGGCAATTTATTCGGGGTTCCTACATAAATTTTAATGAGAATAACGTGGCTTTTGTGATCGACCGTTATTCAAAGAGCATTCTGGACGGGCTGGCGACTACGATCGGTCTGTTAACCAATAGCGCCTGACCATCAATCGTCTGGCTCTATTGATACCTCGGCTGAATGGATTACACTTTCAGATACGCTGGATTCAAGGAGTCATGCTATGTCCCTCTACCAGAAAATGCTCGTTGCGATTGATCTAACAGAAGAAACGCCACACGTTCTGGACAAAGCGATTGAAATCAGTAAAGCCCACGGGTCTGAAGTGGTGCTGATTCACGTGGTGGAACCGGTAGGCTATGCCTATGGTGGGGACATTCCGATGGATCTGACCGAACTGCAGGATCAACTCGATGTAGCCGCTCGGGAACAACTTGAGAGTTACGGACAGAAGTACGGTGTAAAACCGGATAATCAATTGGTCCTGGTTGGCCGTCCCGAGTCCGAGATCCATCGACTTTCCGAGGAATTGGAGGTCGATCTTATTGTTGTCGGAAGCCATGGGCGCAAGGGATTCCAACTGCTGCTGGGGTCTACGGCCAATGGCGTTTTGCACGGCGCCGTATGCGATGTTCTGGCTGTGCGGATTGACAAGTAGATAGACATAAAGTCCCGGGCTCTAAGAAACCCGGGTTAAGGAGCGTCGCCACCCTTCATCCTGGCTTCCAGCTTTCGTAGCTGACTTTCCAGTGAAAACGTGACGCTGGACGCCATGGAAAAGAAGTTCAGCAATGCCTTCAGGTTGCTGTCCCCCTTACAGACCGAATGAATCCGCTGCCAGAGAGCCTGGTTAACCAATTGAAGGCGCTGGTTCCTGGCCACAAGTCCCTTGAGCTCCCAATCCGGCTCCTCACCGTTGCGCTTGGACAAGTATTGCTGCAGCAGATAATGCGAAACGCTGCGCATAATAAACTCGTCATTGTTGGCAAACGGCAAATGGTGGATCGCCATCGGCTTTAGCTCTGACAACACGGGGCAACCGCTGACAGCCATTTTGAGCCCGAGCAAAGAACGAAGGGCTTCCTCAAGGGTCGTAGACTTTGAGTAGGTCCGGCGATCATCCTGCGCCACCACAGACACTTTCTGGTAAGCATCTTCAGCCTGGAACTCGGTAACCACTGGAAGAATTTCAACAGCCGCTGGACAGCGCGCAGTCTCCTCGGGTTTGAGCGGACAGTTTGAGCATTGGCAATGCTCAAGCCTGGTCCAGGCAGGAAGGTTCGCCTGTTTGACCTGTGCAGGCTGATCGGTTACTCGGAACTCAACGGGCTCCCTGCCTTCCAGTTCAAATCGATAGTTTACATTCATTGGTTTGCCCGTTCTTCCAGCTCCATCCAGCGCTCCATCAGCGAATCGAGCTGGCGCTGGGTTTCCGACATTTCGTCAAGTGTGGCAGACACGTCATCGGCGGCGCCAGAATAGAATTCCGGTGCTCCGATTTGGCCCTGCAACCTTTCCACTTCTGCTTCGAGCGCCTCAATGTTTTTTGGCAGCTCTTCCAGTTCAAGCTTAATCTTGTAACTGAGCTTATTTGCTTTTGGTTTCTTGCTCTGTGGTCCAGATTGCTGCACAGGCTTCGCTGGCGCTTTGTTGTTCTTGGGCACCCGTTCGCCAGCTTCGGTTGGGAACCGCCCGCCCTGACGCCGCCAGTCCGAGTATCCTCCAACGAATTCACGTACTTTACCGGACCCATCAAGAAAGACTGTGTCTGCGACCACATTATCTAAAAACTCACGGTCGTGGCTAATGACGATCACTGTGCCCGCAAAGTCCACCAGCCTTGCCTCGAGCAGTTCGAGAGTTTCTACGTCCAGATCGTTTGTCGGCTCATCGAGAACAAGAATATTCGCAGGCTTACTGAAAAGCTTTGCCAGCAACAGTCTGGCTCTCTCGCCGCCTGAAAATACACGCACAGGAGATCGAGCACGTTCTGGACTGAACAAAAATTCCTGCAAGTAGCCTAAAACGTGTTTGCTCTGACCATTGATCTCAATGAATTCGCGACCCTCGGAAAGATTGTCCAGAGCGTTTCTATCCAGATCCAGAGCACCGCGAAGCTGATCAAAATACGCGACCTGAAGGTTGGTTCCGAGTCGAATCTCCCCTTCCGTTGCCGCGAGCCCACCGAGCATCAGCCGCACCAATGTCGTCTTGCCGGTTCCGTTTTCGCCCACCAGTCCAATCTTGTCACCACGAAGTACCGTCATGGTCATATTTTTCACAATCGGATCGCTGCTATCGTATCCGAAGGACGCATTGCGGGCTTCGACAACCAGCTTGCCGGATCGGGCAGCATCTTCCACGGAGAATGACGCCGTTCCGCCACGCTCACGGCGCTGAAGCCGCTCTTCTCTCATTGCCTTTAATGCTCTTACGCGCCCCATGTTACGGGTTCGGCGGGCTTTGATGCCCTGACGGATCCAGACCTCCTCCTGCTTCAGGCGCTTATCAAACAGCGCATTCTGTCGATCCTCTTCTTCCAGCGCTTTTTCCTTCAGTTCAAGATAGCGATCATAGGAGGCCGCAAAGCTCACCAGATGGCCACGATCCAGTTCGACGACACGGGTCGCCATGCGACGAATGAACGCACGGTCGTGACTGACGAACAGAATGGCACCCCGGAACTGGGTCAATGCGTCTTCCAGCCAGGCAATTGCAGGAACGTCCAGGTGGTTAGTTGGCTCATCCAGCAACAGAATATTCGGATCCGTGACCAGGGCACTGGCCAGCAAAACCCGGCGTTGCCAACCTCCTGACAGGGTATTCAGGGTCTGGTCCGGATCAATCGAGTACTGGGCGAGAATATCGCTGACTTTCTGATCCAGGCTCCATCCATTCAGATCCTCAATGCGCTCCTGAACCTTCATTAGCCGATCCAGACTTTGCTCGTCTGTAAATTGCGTCAGATGATGGAATTCGGAGAGTAGCTTTCCAGTTTCCGGAAAGGCGCCCGCAACAACCTCATAGGCCGTCCGTGGGTCGTCTACTGGCAGGTTCTGTGGCAGCACAGACAATACCGCCCCGTCATCCAGTCGAACGACACCGCCATCCGGCTGTATCTCGCCGCTGACAATGCGTAGCAGAGTGGATTTTCCCTCGCCATTGCGCCCGATCAGGCAGATACGTTCGCCCTGCTCCACATTCATCGTGGCCTGGTCGAGAAGGGGTTGCATACCAAAGGCCAGCGAAATGGCATCAAGCGTAAGCAGTGGCACTAGTCAAAACTCCTGTTATGCGGGTGTGACAGGCTCGCCCACCGACACTGAACCACGGGCGTCGTGAACCCCATTAACACCAAAAATGACGCCGTCGGGCGTGCGCCGGTAGGTTGCCAGAGTCTTCAGTGGCTGACCATCAGATGACCTGACCCCGGTATCAGGATCGACTGTGGTCAAAATGCAGCGCGAACATGGCTTCGCAATGCTCAACGATATATCCCCGATGACCAAAGTCTGCCAACGGTCTTCCTCCCAGGCTTCTGCCCCGCTAACCACTATATTAGGACGGAAACGCCGCATATCGACGGGGTGTTCCAGTCGGGAGTTCAGTTCTTCGAGGGAAGTCGTGCTGGTCACAAGAAAAGGAAAGCCATCAGCAAAACTGACACGACGATACGCGGGAACACTGTCCGGATCAACGCGTCGAAAACTGTCATCCGGCATATAGACAAAATGTATGGTTTTTCCGCAAAATCTGGACAATGCCTCCGAAGCACCCGTCGCATCGGGCACGGCCTTTACCTGGTCGTCCCACACCGATACTTCAAAAGAATCGTTGCCAGAGGTTAACCGGAAATCGCCTTGTCCAGGGATGTTAATGACAACCTCAGCACCGTCAAAGCGAGTGGTCACCAGAGCGAGCTCCGGGTTGGACCGCTGGGTCACGAATTCTCGTTCGGAATCGACGATCATCCAGCGACGATCACCGACCGGACCGAAATCGTCCAGGGAAAACGTATTCACCGCAATTCCAGCCAGTGATTTAACCGGGTAAAGAAACAGGGCTTGAACATTCATAGCGACCTCAGGCCTCCAGCGCCAGTCTGCAATTCCTGAAGTATAAAACGAAAAAACCCGGCAGTGAGCCGGGTTTTTAAAATCTGGAGCGGGAAACGAGATTCGAACTCGCGACCCCAACCTTGGCAAGGTTGTGCTCTACCACTGAGCTATTCCCGCCTGATCAACGAAAACGCATTTTACGGATCCGCCCCTCGTCGTCAATACTTTTATTGACCGAAACGCTTGCCCGTTTTCAGATAGGCCTCTTCTTCCGGCCCCGAACGGCGTTTGAGCGCGGCATTTCTATGGGGGAAGCGGCCGAATCGTTCAATAATCTCCCGATGGTCCGTGGCAGACTGCAAAAAACTCGCCATGAAATCGCCGACAATGCCATCGGTAGCCGCGGCGAGCTGTTCATAACACTCGACCGACAGAGCCTGGTTCTCTTTATTTTCGGAATGTTGCAGGGGCATGTACATAAAACCTCTCTGAACAGGCGGCAATGCCATATCATGGCCTCGCCTGAGTGCTTTTTTACACAAACTTATGGCCAACCCGTCGTTCTGGAAAGCCAGTGCCCCTCCGCGGTATATCTGACGGGTAAACTGATCAAGCAGAATGATCTCGGCCAGCGCACCACCTGGTTCTGTGCGCCAAAGCTGCAGTCCGTCTTCAGATGCAAACAACACCATAGACAGAACCCGGCGGCGGATTTCCTGGTCAAAGGCCCGGCTCGCGCGGAACCAGCGATTGCGGTGAAAGCTGTCCGGTAACCCGAGCTCATCGAGTTCGCCGAACCAGAAATCCAGAATCTCCTTCCAATCGAACATTTACGTTATCCTATCTTCTATCAACAAATTCAAAGGAGCAGACATGAGCGCCGAACCGGCCATAATTCTTCTTGCCCATGGTAGCAGCGACCCTCGCTGGTGTGAGACGTTTGAGAAGCTTGCAGACCCGACACTTCAATCCGTTCCGGGCTCCCGCATTGCCTATATGGAGCTGGCGGAGCCGTCCATCGACACCGTGGTCTCAGAGGGCGTCAAAAACGGTACACGTTCATTTAAGATTGTGCCGCTTTTCCTGGCGGCTGGCCGTCATTTACGTAAAGACGTACCCGGCATGATCACAGAACTGGAAAAAAACCACGGAGTTACCATTTCACTGGCATCACCGATCGGCGAGAATCCACAGCTTGGTGATGCCATCCGCGATGTCGTGCAACAGGAACTTGCGGCATCCTGAAGCCAAAACCAACGGAGTCTAAGACGATGGGCAAACGCATACTTGTCACCGGCGGTACCGGTTTTATTGGACAGATTCTGTGTCCGGCCTTGCTGAAAAAAGGCTATTCACTGACGGTTTTGAGCCGGCAGTCCGAAAGTGACGTCCAGGCTCTTTGCGGCAAGGTTGAGGCACTCAGTGATCTGAAGAGACTCGAAGGTCACTCAGGCTTCAATGCTGTCATCAATCTCGCCGGCGAAGGCATAGCCGACAAACGTTGGTCAGACAGCCGCAAGCAGGCGCTAAGAGACAGCCGCATAGCTCTCACCGCGAACCTGGTGCGCGTCGTCAACAGCTGGGACCATCCGCCTGAGGTATTGGTCTCCGGCTCGGCGGTCGGTTTCTACGGCAATCAGGGCGCTGAACCGGTCACAGAAGACACTGCGCCGGTCGACGAGTTCACTCACAAAATGTGTAGGGACTGGGAAAATCAGGCATTAGCCCTGGAGAGCCCACAAACCCGGGTCTGCCTCTCGCGGACTGGCATAGTAGTCGGCCCCGGTGGCGGCTTTCTGAAACGAATGTTACTGCCATTCAAGCTCGGCCTCGGCGGCCGGATTGGCAACGGCCGGCAGTTCATGCCCTGGATCCACCGAGAAGACGTCGTTGCCGCGCTGATCTGGATGCTTGAGACGCCAGAGGCCAGTGGCGCCTATAACGTCGTTAGCCCGCAGCCGGTCACCAATCGCCGCTTTACGTCGGAATTAGCCAGAGTTCTCCATCGCCCTGCGATTTTCCCCGTACCTTCCCCGGTTTTAAAAGTAGCATTGGGCGAGATGGCGACTTTGCTTTTAACCGGTCAACAGGCGTTGCCAAAAAAGCTGACAGATGAGGGTTTTAGCTTTCAGTACAAAGAGCTGGGATCTGCACTGGAGGATGCCACGCGCTTTTAAAGCTGAGGAGCGGGCATTATCTGATTTCGCAAAAAAGAAATTGACAGAGCCCATCGCCTTTTTTAATATACGCGCCACCTCGACGAGGTACTGCAAAAAAAGCGATGCGTCCCCTTCGTCTAGTGGCCTAGGACTCCGCCCTTTCACGGCGGCAACAGGGGTTCGAACCCCCTAGGGGACGCCATTTTCGCTTTCTCTCTCCAGAAACAACCTCAGCTTCTCAACTCTGCGATAAACCGTCGGCTCTTGGGGCATTTGCGAAGCATTATCCAATAACTACTGCTATAGTCGGACTGGCTTCCACAAATCCTATCTGGTCCAAATAGTTAGAGCATGCCAAAACTTCTGACTCGTCTGCAGCGTTTTAAATCCGGGTCTCCCCTGTCCTTCAGGCTGCTGGCCTACATCCTGGTATTCAGCTCTGCTTTCACACTGGTCAGTTCCGCTATTCAGATCTATACGGATTTTCGGAAAGACCTCTCCCAGATCGATCGCAGAATGCAGGTGATTGATACGGGATACGCCTCTAGCCTTGCCCGCAGTCTCTGGGCGCTCGATCAAAAACTGCTTCAGACTCAGCTCGAAGGCATTCTTAGCCTGCCGGATATCGTTCATCTCCGGTTGAAAATCGAACCCGACTCCGAACTGGTGTTAGGTTCCGTGCCGGGAGAAGCTGTCACGACCAGCCATGGCTTCGATCTGATCCATCAGGGCGATGACAAATTTACGCTCGGGCATCTGACGGTGACAGCCGACTTGCGCCGGGTTTACGCCGACCTGAAAAATAAAGTCATCGTCATTCTGGCAACGCAGTTTCTGAAAACATTCTGCATATCTATCCTCATCGTTTGGATTTTCCAGTATTTTGTTGCCCGCCATCTGACTACCATGGCTAATTACGCACGTGGACTTTCGCTGAACAGCCTGAGCGACCCTCTCAAGCTCGAACGACCGGATACCGCTTTGAACAGGATTGACGAACTGGCACAGGTGACAGACGCCATAAACCAGATGCGGGACAGGTTGTCAGAGGATCTTGATCGTCAGGAACGAGATGGACGGGAGATCCGAAAATTTTCCAAAGCGATTGAACAAAGCCCCTCTTCCGTCCTGATCTGTGATCGAAAATGGCAGATTGAATACGCCAATCAAAAATTTACCCAATTGACAGGCTATGACCTGGATTCTATCGCCGGCAAGGGCCCGGGCTTACTCAGCGATGACGTCAACGCCCATCGGGAAAGCCGGCAGTTGTGGCAATCCATACGCCTGCAGGTCCAGCGGGTCGGGGTCTGGCAGGGTGAAGTGAACAGCACCCGCAGAAACGGAGAGCGATTCTGGGAGCAGCTGATTGTAACGCCGATCAAGGATACGGATAGCAACGCAACCGGTTACCTGATTCTTGGCGAGGACATCAGCATTCGCAAACGTTATGAGCAGCAACTGCTGCGTCAGGCCAACTACGACATCCTGACCGGCCTTCCCAACCGGATGCTCGCACTGGACAGACTTAAACTCGCTTTGGCGCAAGCGCGCCGCGAGAACTCGTTGGTCGGGGTCATGTTCCTGGATCTGGACAATTTCAAACACATTAACGACACCCTCGGACACGATGCGGGCGACAACCTGCTGGTTGAGGCGGCACGGCGGATATCAAGTTGCCTGAGGGGAACAAGCACAGTAGCGCGGCTGGGCGGTGACGAGTTTCTTGTGGTCCTTCCGGGGCTTTCGGACGTCGATGCCACCATTCAGGTGGCACAACGAATCCTGGCGACCTTTGCTCCGCCCTACCTTCTGAACGGGCAGGAAGTGTTTGTCACCACCAGCATCGGCATTTCAATCTTCCCGCACGATTCGGACAATAGCGGCATGCTTCTGCAGCATGCGGATGCCGCCATGTATCAGGCCAAGAACAAAGGAAAGAGCGCCTACGCGGTTTTCGCACCGGAAATGACCGAGGTATCCCACGAGCGCCTGCAGATGGAAACGCTGATGCGTCGAGCGCTTGAGCAGCAGGAGTTTGAGCTCTACTTCCAGCCTATTGTCCGAACAGATACCGGCCAACTTGCGTTCGCCGAAGCCCTGTTGCGCTGGAACAATCCGAGCCTTGGCATGGTCATGCCCGACCGTTTTATTCCTCTGGCCGAGGAAACAGGCCTGATTACGCCCATCGGTGAATGGGTTCTGAGGGAAGGCTGCAAGGCCGCCATGCGCTGGCGAGCGCAAACGGGTATTCGCATCGGTATCTGCGTCAACGTATCGCCACGCCAGTTCCGTGATCCTTTCTTTGTACAAACGGTTATGCAGGCCCTGGATGAAAGCGGGCTGGAGCCGGATCAGCTGGAACTTGAAATAACCGAGCGACTGATTCTCGATAACACGATTGAGACCGCAGACATTCTCCGAGAACTCGATCAGTCCGGAATCCGGCTATCCGTTGACGATTTTGGCACCGGGTACTCCGCATTGAGCTATCTGAAGACCTATCCGTTCGATACCCTCAAGATCGACAAATCCTTTATTCAGGACGTAATGAAAGAGCAGGACGATGCGTCACTGGTCAAAGCCATTATCAATATGGCCCATAGCCTCGGTTTGCGAGTGATTGCAGAGGGAGTGGAAGAGCAAGCCCAGACCCACTTCCTTAAAGTCGAGAATTGCGACTTTTCCCAGGGCTACTTCTATAGTCAGCCCCTACCAGCCGAGGATTTTGACGCCTGGCTGGCCACCAATCACCGCGTGTAAATCCAAAATATTCAAAAGAGCGACTCCATGGACGATAAGGTACTTGTCGTTAACTGCGGCAGCTCATCGCTGAAACTGGCACTGTTTGACGGCCAACAACGAAAGCTTGCTTCAGCGCTTGCCGAACGTCTTAATCAACCCGACGCTTTCGCCCGTATCAGCGGCGATCAGAGTTCGATCTCCCTGACTGCGCAGGCATCCCATGACCAGGCGCTGGCCACACTGGTCAACGAATTCAGACACCGTGGGCTGATAACATCATCCCCATCAGCGATCGGCCACCGCGTGGTTCACGGTGGTGAAGCCTTTCGCGAAGCCGCGCTGATCAACGACGACGTGATCAGTGCCATTGAAGACTGCGCTGAGCTGGCCCCCCTCCACAACCCGGTTAATCTGTCTGGTATTCGGGCCACACTGTCGTTGTTCCCTGGTGTTCCTCAGGCGGCGGTCTTCGATACCGCATTTCACCAGTCTTTACCAGAGCGGGCGTTTCTGTACGCTGTTCCAAAGGCCTGGTATCAGGATTGGGGTGTTCGTCGGTACGGCTTTCACGGCACCAGCCATGCCTTTATGGCCGGAGAGGCTGCTCGCCTGCTGGACAGACCTTTGGCCGCGACCTCGGTGATTTCCGCGCACCTTGGTAACGGTTGCAGCATTACCGCCATCCGTGACGGCATGAGCGTCGATACGAGCATGGGGCTCACGCCTTTAGAGGGGCTGGTCATGGGTACTCGCAGTGGCGATGTCGACCCCGGCCTGTTCGATTTTCTTCGTGGCAAAGGTATTGATCCCGAAGAACTTCACCGTACACTGAATCAGGAAAGCGGACTGCTGGGCCTGTCTGGTCGGACCAATGACATGCGTTCCTTGTGCGATCTGGCGAACGACGGCCATCAGCCATCGAGAACTGCAATCGATGTATTCTGCTTTCGTCTTGCTCGGTATGTCGGCGCCATGATGGCCTCGCTAGAGCGCTTGGATGCCCTGGTTTTTACCGGCGGTATTGGCGAAAACAGCGCCAGCGTGAGACAGAGTGTCGTGAGCCATCTTCAGCTTCTGGGTTTTACGCTCAGTCTGGAATCCAATGAAGATCATGGCAAATCCTCTGACGGCCGGATTGATTCAGAGAAATCCCGGTTCCCGATTCTGGTAATTCCTACCAATGAAGAACTTGTGATTGCACGGGAAGCTTCACGGCTTGCCAGTGCTGCCCGACTGACCTGACCCGACCACCTTTAGACTCAGGAAGTACCATCATGGCAAAGAGCCTCTTTTTTTCGCCAACGTCCCTCGATTCCGGCTTGACCTCGGTTTGTCTTGGTATGCTGCGAGCCCTTGAACGGGTAGGAGTCAGCGTCGGTTTTTACAAGCCATTTTCCCAATCCGTGCATCAGGCGGAAACCCGCCATAACAACGGCCAGGATTCATCGGTGGCTTTCGTTCGGGCCAGCAGTCATATGGATCCACCGGATCCCATTCCACTGAAAGAAGCCCAGCAACTGCTTAACCAGGGCAAATCCGATTACCTGTTGGAGCGGGTGGTTGGAGAGTATCGCAAGGTTGCCAATGAAGTAGACGTGGTCATCATCGAAGGCCTCGTGCCGGATCGAAGCGAAGCGTATATCGCGCGGTTAAACGTCGAGGTTGCCCGTAATCTGGGGTCGGAAGTGATTCTGGTCAGTACACCAAAAAACCTGAATACAGCACAGATTGACGACGAACTGGATTTTTCCTCACGCCTGTTTGCTGGCCCGAACGATCCTGACGTTATCGGGGTAATTCTGAACAAGGTCGGTGAACCGACGCATTCCGGACTGGAACCCCGCAGTCACGTTAGAGTACCCGAGGTCGGGACAATCGATTACCGGACACAGTGCGAAGTGTTCAGCAACGGTCGGTTCCACCTACTTGCCGAGATTCCCTGGCAGGCGGCGCTGCTTGCACCGAGGGTTTCAGATATTGCCAGGGAGCTGCAACTAGAAGTGTTCAACGAAGGCCAGATGCAGTCTCGCCGGGTTCAAAGGGTGTCTGTCTGCGCGCGCAGTATCCGCAATATGACCGAAACACTCCGGCCCGGCACTCTTCTGGTCACACCGGGCGACCGGGACGATATTGTCGTCGCAGCTGCGGTGGCGGCCCTGAACGGCGTGCCAATAGCCGGCCTGATGCTGACTGGTGGCCTTATTCCTGATCAGCGCGTGATCGACCTGTGCCACAGGGCACTGGAAACGGGTTTGCCCGTACTGGGGTCCGAGACTAACACCTATGAAACAGCCCATATGCTGGCGAACCTGTCATCGGCCACACCCCTCCATGATCCGGATCGTATCGAAAAGGCGATGGAATCCATAGCCACCCGCATCGACACGGACTGGCTGCAGCAGCACCTTCGGGTTGAACGGCAGAGTCGTCTGTCTCCTCCGGCCTTTCGTTATCAGCTTTCCGAGCGTTCCCGGGCGGCCAACAAACGCATCGTCTTGCCGGAAGGCAGCGAGCCCAGAACCGTTCAGGCCGCTATCATCAGTCATGAACGGAAACTCGCCCGCTGCGCCCTTATCGGGAACGCCGATGAGATCCGTCGGATTGCCGATTCGCAGGATCTGGAATTACCAGACGATATCGAGATCATCGATCCGACCGACGTCCGTGAACGCTACATTGCGCCGATGGTAGAGCTCAGAAAAAACAAAGGGCTGGCGCCGGATATGGCCGAGGCCATGCTCGAAGATAATGTGGTGCTGGGCACCATGATGGTGGCTCTGGATGAAGCCGACGGCCTGGTCTCTGGTGCTATTCACACCACCGCCAATACCGTGCGCCCTGCCCTTCAGCTAATCAAGACCCATGAACACGCAAAGGTGGTGTCTTCCGTCTTCTTTATGTTGCTGCCGCAACAGGTGGTAGTTTACGGCGATTGTGCCATCAACCCGGACCCGAACGCTGAGGAACTCGCGGACATTGCGATTCAGAGCGCCGAGTCAGCGGAAGCCTTTGGCATTGAGCCCCGGGTGGCGATGATCAGCTACAGTACCGGTGAATCCGGAAGCGGACAGGACGTGGATAAAGTCAGGGAAGCAACGCGCATTGCGCGGGAGCGGCGGCCGGACCTGCTGATTGACGGTCCGCTGCAGTACGACGCGGCTGCCATCGAAAGTGTGGGAAAGAGCAAAGCCCCAGACAGCAAAGTGGCCGGGAAAGCCACGGTTTTCGTCTTCCCTGACCTGAATACTGGCAACACCACGTACAAGGCAGTTCAGCGCAGCGCCAATGTGGTCAGCATCGGCCCCATGCTGCAGGGCCTCAGAAAGCCGGTGAACGATCTGTCCCGGGGCGCTCTGGTTGAAGACATTGTTTTCACCATCGCGCTGACCGCCGTTCAGGCAAAACAGGTTGAAAATGCGGGAATGGATCACAGCTGATACCCGGCCGGGTATCAGCGCTTGAGGCTCTTCTGCCGCTTTCTCTTGGGCGACGGACCCTGCTTCTTATCGTTATCTTTTTTCACTTTCTGGCGCGGCGTCAGGCGGTCGACCTTGTTGGCATACGGGTTCTCTCCGGATTTGAACTCGAAGCGAATTGGAGATCCCGTCACCTTCAGAATCTTTCGGAATGTGTTTTCCAGGTAACGCTTATAAGCACCCGGCAACGAATCCACCTGATTACCATGAACCACAATAACCGGAGGATTCGACCCGCCCTGATGCGCGTAACGCAATTTTATGCGTCGGCCCTTTACCAGCGGGGGCTGATGCTGTGCCGTTGCGTCCTGCAGTATCGCGGTTAGCCTGTTGGTAGGCCACTTGGCCATGGCCGATTCGTAACAGGCCTCCACAGACTCATACATTACCCCGACACCCGAGCCATGCAGCGCCGAAATATAATGCTTGTCGGCGTAATCCAGGAAATCCAGACGGCGCCCAACCTGCTCTTTGACCTTGGCCCGATCTTCCGGGTCCATTCCGTCCCACTTGTTGACGGCGATCACCAGTGACCGTCCGGCATCCAGCACAAAGCCGATCAGATGCAGGTCCTGGTCAACCAGCCCCGTCCTTGCATCGATGACCAGAATCACCACATGGGCATCTTCGATCGCCTTCAGCGTCTTGATGATCGAAAACTTTTCCACCGTCTCACTGACGTTTTTGCGCCGCCGTACCCCGGCGGTATCGATCAGGGTGTACTGCTTGTCATGCCGCTCGTAAGGCACATAGACACTGTCGCGAGTGGTGCCCGGCATATCGAAAACGATAACCCGCTCCTCGCCCAACATCCGGTTAACCAGCGTGGATTTACCCACGTTCGGCCGGCCAACGATACCAATCCGAATACCCGGATACTGATCGGCGCGGTCTTGTCCTTCAGCGTCTTCAACGGCAGGGAGCAGAATCTCCAGCATCGACCGGATACCGCGGTTGTGTGACGCCGCGATGAGAAAGACCGAATCAAATCCAAGCCCGTAAAAATCGGACGCGGCAATGTCCGGATCCTGGCCGTCGGTCTTATTGATTACCAGGTGCGCGGCTTTACCGGTTTTTCTCAGATGATGCGCAATGACTTCGTCACCGCCGTTGAGGCCGGACTTACCATCCACCAGAAAGAGGACAATGTCGGCTTCATCCACGGCCTGCATGGACTGTCGGGCCATTTCGGCATCGAGGCCCTGCTCATCACCGGTCAGACCACCGGTGTCAATGGCGATAAACCGCTGACCTTCGTAATTGCCTTCGCCATATTTACGATCACGGGTCAGGCCCGGGAAATCGGCAACCAGTGCGTCCCGTGTGCGGGTCATTTGGTTGAAGAGGGTCGACTTCCCAACGTTGGGACGGCCGACCAGTGCAATCACAGGAGTCATTTTTTATCGCCGCGCTTTTCAAGCGTGAAGACACTCATTTCGCCGCTGTTGCCATACACCAGTACCCGGCCGTCCGACATCGGCTTGAACGGGACGCGCAAACCATCACTGTCAAATTCAAGCTGCCCCTGAAAAGAGCCATCCTCAAGCGACAGGATATGAATATAGCCTTCAAAATCTCCAATCAGCAGGTAATCATCGATCACCGTTGGCTGGGTCGGCTGACGCCATGCGAGTTGATCCTGCCGCCAGAGTTCCCTGCGGTCCTGTCCCCGAAACGCGATAATATCGCCGTTCGAGGCTGCCAGAAAAATATTGCCATTACCGATCATCGGCGACTGAAGACTGGACGCTGAACGGCTCCAGATCTCCCGGCCGGATTCGATCTCAACCAGCGCCAGCTTACCCTGGTAGCCGACAACCATGGCCGCACTCTCAAGAATCAGAGGTTCGCCTGCAACGTCAACCAGGCGCTCAAGCTCGGTACGTCCGGCCGGCTCTCCTACCTGATACTGCCAGACCGGCTGCCCGGTCTCATTGTTGAGCGCCATCAGCCGGCCATTGGGCAGCGACGCCAACACCAGATCGGCACCAACCAGCGGGGACGCCGCGGCTCTGAGTGACAGAGGGGGGACCGTACTGTCGTACTGCCAGAGCTTTTCGCCATCCCGGGTGTTGAAGGCGTGAACTTTGCCGTCGATGCTCTGGGCGACGACCATGGCATTATTGGAACGAGGCGCAGACAAAACCTCGTTAGGCAGAGTCGCAGTCCAGACCTCTTCCCCGTTGTCCCGGGACAACGCAAGCAATTGCGCATCCCGCGTCACCAGATAGATCAGCGCCTGATCGCCGCCAACACCGGCCATAATGTCCTGGTCGATCTCCTTTTCCCAGAGCACTTCTCCGCTCTCCGGCTCAATAGCGTAGATCTCGCCGTCAGCTGACGCGGCGAAAATACGGTCGCCGGTGTACAGAGGCTCCAGGTAAAGAAAGCTATCATCGTGGCCATCACCAACGTCCAGGTCCCAGATTTCCTCGAGATATACCGATGAAACCACCTCCGGCATGGGTGCGGGCTCCTCGAAGGTATCCGTTGAACTGCAGGCCGCAATCAGAACAACCGGCAGCAGCAGAATTGACCGTTTAAACATACGTGCTCCCGCGCGCTGAACCGGCATCAGGCTCCCCCCCCGACGCCGAGGTCTGCGAGTTTAAGCTCAAGCACACCCGTACGCTCTGGCCCACTTTGCTCTCTCGCCTGAAGATAGGCCTGTCGCGCCTCTTCCCTGTCGCCCCGGGCCAGTAGAATATCACCGCGCAGTTCCGAGAAGATCGCGTCAAAGCTGTCTGCGTTAGCCGCACCATCGATCGTGCTGAGTGCTGCATCGTACCGCTCGTTATCAAGTTGTGCGCGTGCCAGACGGCTGCGGATAATCAGCGACAGAGGTCCATTCTGATCCGACTGGCTGTTAGCCCACTCCAGGGTTGCAATGGCGGATTCCGCGTCTCCCTGCTCCATCAGCTGCTGTTTCGCAAGCACCAGGCTTCCGTATACCGCATAGGCACTGTCGGAATAGTCATCGCGCAACGTTTTCGAAACGAACTCTACAGTTTCAGCGCGATTTTCGACGGACTGATCCGAGTAGGCGTTAATCAGGTTGGCAAACTGTGAAGCTGCCTCGGTCCGGTGCTGCAGCTGCTGGTTCTGCCAGGCCTGCCAACCAAACACGATGGCCAGTGCAGCGCCAACGCCGAGCAACAACGACGTGCCGTTCTTTTTCCACCAATCCTTGATGGCTTCGACCGTCTCTTCGTCTGTGCGCATTTCTGCCATGATGACTCCCGTTTAATAACCTGATCGTTTGTAAGATGTTGTTTTATTCCATCGGCTGTTCGGGCCGTCAGCCCAGAAGCCCTTTTAAAACTGACGGTAGCTCAGCCGTATCAATATTCTGCTGATCGTCGCTCGATCGGAGCGGCTTAAGCCCCACCGTGCCGGATGCAAGTTCGTTTTCACCCAGGACAATCGCATACCGGGCACCACTTTTGTCGGCTTTTTTCATCTGACTTCTGAAACTGCCACCGCCACAATGGCTGACGACTCTGACGTCCGGAAGTTCACTTCTGAGCGACTCTGCAAGCTCAAGGGCCGGCGCCATAGCGCGATCGCCCATCGCAGTGACATAAACGTCCGCATCGCTATTGACCGACGGCGGAATCAGCTCGAGGGTTTCCAGAAGCAGAATCAGCCGTTCAAGCCCCATAGCAAAGCCAACAGCAACGGTCGGCTTCCCGCCCAGCTGTTCCACCAGGCCGTCATAACGACCTCCCGCACAGACAGTGCCCTGGGAACCAAGGCTGTCCGTAACCCACTCGAATACCGTCTTGCCGTAGTAATCCAGCCCCCGGACAAGGCGTGGGTTGACCTCGTATTTCACACCAGCAGCCTCAAGAAGGGCTTTCAGGCTTGAGAAATGCACCCTGGACTCATCATCAAGGTAATCGTCCAGATTCGGCGCATTTTCGAGAATTTCCCGGGTGCGTGCGTGTTTGCTATCCAGAATTCGAAGCGGGTTGGTCTCTAGCCGACGCTGACTGTCTTCATCAAGCTCATTCAGGTACCCGGACAGGTAGTCGACCAGTGCCGACCGGAAGTCACGTCGGGCTTCGGACGTGCCAATTGAGTTGATTTCGAGCCTAGTATGGTCGTCCAACCCCAATTCGCGCCAGAGCCTGGCCGTCAGAATCAGCAATTCAGCGTCAATGTCAGGGCCGGCCATGCCGAAACATTCCACGCCGATCTGGTGAAACTGACGATACCGGCCTTTCTGGGGCCGCTCGTGCCGGAACATCGGGCCTGTGTACCACAAACGGCGGGTCTGATTGAACAGTAACCCATGCTGTTCTGCCGCCCGAACGCAGCCTGCGGTGCCCTCTGGGCGGAGGGTCAAGCTATCGCCATTGCGATCTTCGAAGGTATACATTTCCTTTTCGACGATGTCAGTCACTTCGCCGATGGAACGTTTGAATAACTCGGTCTGTTCAACGACCGGCATGCGAATCTCATGATAGCCGTACTGCGCCAGTACCTTCCGCACCGTGCCTTCCACGTACTGCCAAACCGGTGAATGCTCTGGCAGGATGTCATTCATCCCACGAATTGCCTGGATCTTAGCCAATGTAAAACCTTTCCCTTGAATATTGTCCTGACGCGGTATCAGTCGGCTGACCGGGTAATAATAGAGTCTTCTTCTTCCTGCTTGCGGGCCACCCGCTCGCGGATCAGGCGCTCCAGATCATCCGTCAGATTGGCATTATCCAGTTTCTGATTGGGTTTACCGGACATATACAGAAGATTCTTCGGGCTGCCGCCGGTAAGCCCCATATCGGCCACCTTGGCCTCGCCCGGGCCGTTGACGATGCACCCGATAATAGCAACGTCCAATGATGTATTGACGTCTTCCAGTCTGGCTTCCAGATCATTCATCGTCTGGATGACATCAAAATTCTGGCGGGAACAGCTGGGACAGGCCACAAAATTTATCCCCCGGCTGCGCAAGCGAAGACTCTTCAGGATATCGAAGCCAACCTTTATTTCCTGAACCGGGTCCGCGGCCAGAGAGACCCGGATGGTGTCGCCTATACCGTCCATCAAAAGCATGCCAAGACCAACAGAGGACTTGACCGTTCCTGCACGCAAGCCGCCGGCTTCGGTAATGCCAAGATGAAGGGGTTGCTCGATCTGTGTTGCGATCTTGCGATACGCCTCGACCGTCATGAACACTTCCGAGGCCTTGAGGCTGACCTTGAAATCCGGGAAATTGTGACGATCCAGGATATCGATATGGCGCATCGCCGATTCAACCAGCGCATCGGCATTAGGCTCGCCGTATTTTCGCTGAAGGGATTTTTCCAGGGAACCGGCATTTACACCGATCCGGATCGGAATATTACCATCCTTTGCCGCGCTGATTACGGCGCTGACTTTATCATCCCGGCCGATATTTCCCGGATTAATGCGCAAGCAATCCACGCCCAGTTCAGCGACCCGCAGAGCTATTTTGTGATCAAAATGGATATCCGCCACCAGCGGAACGGACACTCGGGCGCGAATTTTTCCGAAAGCTTCGGCCGCGTCCATCGACGGCACGGAAACCCGAACGATATCGGCACCAGCTGCCTGGAGCGCTTCAATCTGCGCGACTGTTGCATCGACATCACAGGTTTCGGTGTTCGTCATGCTCTGGACCGCGATCGGTGCGTCGCCGCCCACGGGCACGTTACCCACCATAATCTGACGGGATTTGCGTCTAACGATCGGAGATTCCTGTTTCATAACTTTCTAACCAGCGATTAGGTTTAAAATGTCAAAGCGTCAAAGTGAAGTCGGTACGGTTGTTAACCACCCGAAAGTTCGAGAGGTCTACCGGCTCACCGGCAAAACTCACAGAACCAACAGCATCAACCGCTCCAATAACCACACTGAACGGTGCACGACCCGATACACTCACCTGGTCGCCATCACGTTGTAGAGAAGCCACGAGCCTGGCACCTGATGCGTCTGTTATCTGGACCCAACAGTCAGACACGAATGACATCTCAAGTTCCGTCGATACCGCAACAGATTCGGGCTGCGCGCTTTCCTCAAACACGGGATCCGGCTCGACTACAGGCGCAACATTCACCGTTTCTACGGGCTCTGGATCTATGGGCTCTGGAATGGTCTCCGGAAGGGGCTGCTGCCCGGATTCGTCTCCGGCCAGAGCATCACCGGAGATTTCGGTATCGGTATCGGGCAAAGATTCCGCAGATGCCTCAGGGGCAACCATCTGTTCTGGTTCTGGTTCCGGTTCCGGTTCCAGTTCCTCACCTGCACTCATGTCTGTGCTGTCAGCGGGCGCCGGAACCTCGTCGCTATCGATTACTTCGTCAGCCGGAGAATTCGCACCCAATCGAGGCTCGATAACCAGTGTCCAGGCCGTCGCCGTGATGGCGCCAAGAACCAATAACCACAAGAGAGCCTTTGCCAATCGGCGTTTCTTCCGACGGCGACGCTCGATATCCGCCAACGGATTCTCCTGCTCTTCTTTCGCCCGCTCCCTGCGCAAAGGTTCAAGCTCCAGATCAAGAGATGCAATCAACGCGTCTGCATCAGCACCCACCTGCTTGGCATAGGCACGAACATAACCCTTCAAAAACAACTCACTGTCGATCAGATCGTATTGCCCGTTCTCAATCGCCTGAATGATTTTAACCCTCAGATGCTGGGCATCAGCGACATCTTTCAGGCTCAGGCCATACTGTTCTCTGGCTCGCTTTAGCTGCTGACCGGCAGATTCACCGAAAGCTGGCTGTTGTGGATCATCACTGTCCATCAGCGTTTAGCACCCTATATTGTTGATATTCTAAAGAATTCGAAAAATCACTTTTCAGAAGCAGACCAAGGCTCGCTTCGCGATTGCTATCACCGAAGTGGTTCGCAATTCTAATACCGGTAATCAGGCTTTCCGGCGAGTGGCGAAGATTTTCATTTCTCTGCATCAAACCCATCAAACGGCTGTAATACCGATCCGCAGCCCGGTAATCATCCAACGCAACGAGCGTTCGCGAAAGTGCGAGAAGCGACTTGGCGTCGCCACGTGACAACTCTACCGAACGGCGGTAAGCGTCCGTCGCGGACTCAAGATCGCCCAGGCGCTCGCGAGACAGGCCAAGATTGAAAAAGACCGACGCACGGCTCTGATAACCGGTATCCCGCGAGGCGGCCGCAAACTGGTCCCGCGCTTCTTCAAAGCGACCTTTGCCATAAAGAAAAGCTCCGTAATAGACTCGGGCGCGAGTGTAATTCTGATCGTTGGCAATCGCCCGCCGATAAGAACGCTCGGCCAGCTCGCTTTCTTTATCAGCTTGGTAAAGCAAGCCCTTGACCGAAAGGACAGAAGCGTCTTCCGGCGCAAGCTCAACAGCCCGATCAATGTGGATGCGAGCACGATCAGGATTGCCCTGACCGATGTAAGCGGTCGCCAGGCGAACGTAGTTCTGAATAGCCTGTGATTTATCAGCCTCTCGTTGAAAACGACTGTCGGTAGACGTAACGCAACCCGACATCAGTAACAACGACAGAAACAGGGTAAGATAAAGCCAACGTTTACCGGAGAATCGTTCTGTCACCGTTCAAAACCTCGCTAGGAATGAGGCGCCCACTGCTAGGGAGCAACCTGCTGGACCTGAATATAACGCTGGCTGCGTTTCGTACGATCCTCAACTTTACCCACCAACTGCCCACAGGCAGCGTCTATATCGTCTCCACGGGTTGTGCGGATGGTCGCAACGTATCCCGCTTCATTCAGTATTTTCTGAAAGCGGCGTGTCGCGTTCATGCTCGGCCGACGAAAATCACTTTCCGGGAAAGGATTAAAGGGAATCAGATTAATCTTGCAAGGCAAATCCTTCAGAAGCACCGCCAGTTCCCGGGCATGTTCTGGCTGATCATTCATATCCTCGATAACCGTGTACTCGATAGTCGCCTTCCGCTTCTCCGGCAACCGGTCAAAATAACGATGGGTCGCCGCCAGAAGCTCGGCTATCGGATACTTCTTGTTCAGCGGCACCAATTGGTTGCGCAGCTCATCATTGGGTGCATGCAACGAAATGGCCAATGACACATCAGTCACTTCGGCCAGTTTGTCGATGGCAGGAACCACACCGGAGGTGCTGAGCGTTACCCGACGCTTGGAAATGCCGTAGGCCAGATCCTCCATCATCAGGTTCATGGCATCCACAACGTTGTCAAAGTTCAGCAGCGGTTCGCCCATGCCCATCATCACCACGTTGGTGATGGGCCTTTCAGGGCCGGGTTCGAAAGGCATGAATGCTTTGCGGGCAACCCATACCTGCCCAATCACTTCTGCCGCCGTCAGGTTCCGGTTAAACCCTCGTTTGCCGGTCGAACAGAAGGTGCAATCCAGGGTGCAGCCAATCTGGGAAGACACGCACAGGGTTCCCCGTTCACCATCGGGAATCAGAACCGTCTCGACACTGTTGCCGTTGTCCATCCGCATCACCCACTTCCGGGTGCCGTCTTTGGACGACTCGTCATAGACCACTTCCGGCCCACGGATTTCGGCAACGGCTTTCAGCTTTTCCCGCAGTGCCTTGCTCATATTGGTCATTTGATCGAAGTCATCGGCACCGCGCTGATGAATCCACTGGAGCACCTGAGTTGCACGGAAACGTTTCTCTCCCAGGGAATCAAAAAACGCCTCAAGCTTCGCTTTTGGCATTCCCAGAAGATTGGTTTTTTCCGCAACATCTGTCATGTCATAACCTCGATCAAATAATCAATCCGGCCAGGGCAAAAGGCCCTGGCCGGCGCGACCGAATCAGCCCCGCGGGCAAATTTCATTGTCGTTAAAGAAATAAGCGATTTCCCGCTCGGCAGACTCCGCAGAGTCAGAACCGTGCACCGCATTGGCATCAATGGAGGATGCAAAATCCGCTCGAATCGTACCCGCATCCGCGTCTTTCGGATTGGTGGCTCCCATCAGGTCGCGATTTTTCAGGATGGCACCTTCGCCTTCCAGCGCCTGAACCACAACCGGGCCCGACGTCATGAACGCTACCAAATCGTTGAAGAACGGGCGTTCTTTGTGCTCAGCGTAAAAACCTTCTGCCTGCTCCTGTGTCAGGTGCATCATTTTCGCCGCAACAATATTCAGGCCCGCTTTTTCAAAACGGGTATAGATTTCACCAATGACGTTTTTTGCTACCGCATCGGGCTTGATAATCGAGAGCGTGCGCTCGTTAGCCATGTTTTTCTCCAGTTGATGTTTAATAAAAATTCAGGATACAGATTATACGCAGTCGGGGGCCTACTGCCTACCGCACTGCGCGGAGGCGGGTCACCACATCGACAATACGTGCCGCCGCAAACTCCACGTCTTCGGTCGTTGTATGACGTCCCAGTGAAAATCTCAACGCCTGATGGGCCTTCTGGTCGCTCAAGCCAATACCACGCAGGACAAACGACGGCTCGACGGTGGCGGAAGAACAGGCAGACCCGGAGGAAACCGCAAGGTCGCGAAGGCCCAACATCAGAGATTCCGCGTCAACACCCGCAAAGCCAAGGTTAATGATCCCCGGCACCCGGTAATCAGCACTGCCATTAAGCGATACTCCGTCCAGAACGCTCAAATGCTCGAACAAATGCGCGCGCAGTGCCTCAACGCGGCCACGCTCTGGCTCAAGGGTCTCGGACGCCAACTCAAAAGCCTTACCCATTCCCACAATCTGATGCGTTGGCAAAGTGCCGGACCGCATGCCTCGCTCATGGCCGCCACCATGGATCTGGGCAGCCACTCGCACTTCCGGCGCCCGTCTCACGTACAGGGCGCCTATGCCTTTCGGGCCGTATACCTTATGAGCGGATAACGATAAAAGGTCCACTTTAAGTTTCCCAACATCCACTTCCATCTTGCCGGCCGCCTGCGCAGCATCCACATGAAACAGAGTTCCCGTTTCTCGAAGCAGATCCCCAATGGCGGCAATATCTGTCACGCACCCAAGTTCATTATTTACCAACATAAGGCTGACCAGGGTGGTGTCATCACGTAAAGCTTCGGCAACCTGGTCAACAGAGACCCGGCCATCCGGCGATGGGGTCAGCCACGTTACTTCGACGCCACGATGTTCCAGCCACTTGCAAACATCCACCACCGCTTTGTGTTCGATAACCGATGTAATGATATGAGGCTTCTTCACGCCATCAACAACGCCCTTGATGGCCAGGTTGTCCGACTCAGTTGCACCCGAGGTCCAAACAATTTCACGGGGATCGGCATGAACAAGTTTGGCAACCTGCCTTCTGGCCTTTTCCACCGCTGCTTCTGCCTGCCATCCGAACCCATGAGACCGGGAGGCAGGATTTCCAAACACGCCATCGGGCGTAAGAAATTTGATCATTTCCTCCGCAACGACGGCTTCTACGGGCGTGGTGGCCGCATAATCAAGATAAACCGGCTTTTTCATATCAACGTCGGGGCTTTGCTCTGGGGTTGTTCAGACATTCAAATGGATGCCTGGCTGGTGAGGCGATCGGTATTTATGGCCTGAGAGTCCTGCTCTGTTTTGCGGAGATTCTGTCGCGTTGCAACGACCTGGATTTCGCGTTTTCTCATCAAATCTCCCAGGCTGATATCACTCAGAAACTGGTGAATCTGATCACTGAGGTCAGACCAGAGGTGATGGGTCAGGCACTTTTCGCCTTGCTGACAGTCACCTTTATTACCGCAGCGCGTCGTGTCCAGTGACTCGCTGACCGCATCGACTACCTCAGCTATATAAACCGCATCGACACCGCGACTGAGCTGATATCCGCCACCCGGACCCCGAATGCTGGAAACCAGTTTCTGGCGCCTAAGCCTGGAAAAAAGCTGCTCAAGATAGGATAACGAAATTCCCTGCCGCTCAGAAATATCGGCCAGACTGACCGGCCCCTGGTCACCATTAAGCGCCAGATCCAGCATTGCCGTGACCGCGTAGCGGCCTTTGGTGGTCAGTCTCATAGAGTCAGCACCGATCGATGTCCGTTGCGAATTTCACTGATCGAGTATGAATTGACCCACTATTTCAGTCAAGTATTCAGCGCTGCGGCGGCTCATCCTCTTTCACGCAGTCAAAATCTTCTTCCTGCAACGGCGGAAGCGCGCCATTCTGGTATTCGCTGTTTACCTTTCTCAACGCCTTGCACATAGTTTCAATGCGTTCGTCCACAACATGCATATGATCCAGCAAACTGCGCATGGCGCGGGCCACAGGATCCGGCATTTCCTCAGTCACACCGTAGGCGTCAAACCCCATGCGCTCTTCCATTTCCTTGCGGCGCTGATCGTCCTCCCCTTTGCGCTTGGCCACTACCCGGCCGGGAATACCCACAACCGTTGCGCCTTCCGGAACCGCCTTGGTGACCACCGAGTTGGAGCCAATCTTGGCGCCGGCGCCAACCTCGAAGGGCCCGAGTATCTTGGCTCCGGCACCGACAACGACGCCGTTACCCAGCGTCGGATGGCGTTTGCCCTTGTTCCAGCTGGTGCCACCAAGCGTAACCCCCTGGTAGAGCGTTACGTCGTCTCCGATAATCGTCGTTTCGCCGATCACCACGCCCATCCCATGGTCGATAAAAAACCGCCGCCCGATCGTGGCTCCGGGATGAATCTCGATACCGGTCAGTAAACGGGCGATGCTGGAAAACGTCCGGGCCAGCCATTTAAGACCAAGACCCCATAGCCAGTGCGAAACACGATGGCACAGGAGCGCATGCAGGCCAGGATAGTTGGTCAGCACCTCGAATGTATTTCTCGCCGCCGGATCACGATGGAACACACTGCCAACGTCTTCCCTCAAGCGCTCAAACATAATGTTATTCCTGATCACCTACGATTGTTTTGACTCTTGAGCCACTGGCAGGCCGCCCGGCCGACTTCTGAACCGATGTCAGAATGCCCCTGAGTATATTGATCTCCATCTGGTCCATCTGCGCGCGCTGAAAGAGCCGACGCAGGCGGGTCATAAGCTGCCTGGGCTTGTCCCGGCGATGGAATTCCACATCGACCAGAGTCTGCTCCAGGTGCTCGAAAAAGCTCTCGACATCCTGAACCGGCGCCGGGGGGACGTCCCAGCCCGCGTCACCAGGCGTAACCATTGGCTTTAAATAAGGGCTCACATCCGAACCTTCAAGACCCTTGAGAGAATGCATCCGCAACTCGTAGCAGACAACCTGAACGGCCATCGACAGATTAAGGGAACTGTAGTCGGGATTTGACGGAATATGGATGTGGAAATGGCAGCGTTGCAACTCCTCGTTACTCAAGCCGTGATTTTCCCGGCCAAAGACCAACGCAACAGGCCCGGAAACAGACTGCTCGGCCGCTTTAGCTGCAGCATCTGGCGGCGCGATGACCGGCCAGGGCACTTTCCTTCCCCGAGCACTGGTGCCCATCACGCACACGCAATCCGCGATAGCCTCGTCAAGACTGCCGACTACGGATGCATTATCGAGCACGTCCGACGCGCCGGCAGAACGGGCGTAAGAAGCTTCATCCGGAAACGAAACCGGATTGACCAACACCAGGTTACCTAACCCCATATTTTTCATTGCGCGGGCAACGGCACCGATGTTTCCCGAGTGAGAGGTTTCGACCAGTACGATGCGGATCTGGTCACTGAACCCACCGGCGTTTTGCTGGGGCAATGCGGACTTGTGCATGTAACGAATGACTCTATTGGCGTTTTGAAAGTGCGTGATTATACCAGACTTGCAGTCGGCACAGATCCCCCGTTAAAACCATACAAGCAGATTGAGTTTTTGATATGATATACGCCCTTCACACACCTGGGAAATGATCACTCAGATGCAACCAGCGATTAAAATGGCCCTCCGCGTCGCAAGACAGGGCTCGGATTACCTCAAAGCACACTTTGAACGTCAGGAGCCTAACGGCGACAGTAACGACCGCATCACACAGCTTGAGCGCGTCGAACAGTCAATCTATGACAATTTTTCAGAGCAGCTCGAAAAAGCCTACAAAGACCACTCTATTGCCGAACTAAACCAGGCCGACTCCGGTGGCAGCGAAAAGAGCTGGCACGTCTTTCCGGTACTCGGGCGTGAAAATTTTCTCAGAGGCATCCCCGATTTTGCGCTGGCGCTGGTCCAGAAGAAAAACAACAGAACTGAAAGCCTGCTGTTGGTCAACCCCATCACTGGCGAAGAATACTCTGCCAGCCGCGGTTACGGTGCGGCCCTGAACAGCAGACGAGTTCGCACCAGTGAAACACGACATTCTGATCGCGCCGCTATTGTCAGCAATCTACTGGATCAGACTCGCAAAAGTGACGATGGCCAGATATGGGGAGAAATGGCTTCTGTACTGGCAAAAGACAGCAGCCTTTTCCGCACCGCTGGATGCGTCGCCCTGGATATCGCCCGGGTAGCATCCGGCCACCTGGATGCCGCCGTCATTTTCCGTCCGGAGCCAGCAGATCTGGCAATCGGTGTGACTCTGGCAATGGAGTCCGGCGCACTGACCGGCGATTTTTCAGGCAACCCCTTCACTGAGAAGACCAAACAACTGGTTGTCGCTAACCCGAAACTGTTCCGGGAGGTGCTGAAAACACTGCATCCGTTCCGTGGGCGATTACCGCAATAAGTAAGCGTCTGGAAAACAAAGAGCCGCTTCCTCACGGAAAGCGGCTTTTTTTGTGAGGTTTTTAACGCCTCCAGGTTACATGCGGTTCAACCATTCCGGTGGCTCCTCAGCCTCCTCTTCTTCACCTGCCAGTCCCTCTTTCGCCGGAACCATCATATCCTGACGATCAACACCCAGCATGACCAACAGGTTTGCGGACACGTAGATAGAAGAATAGGTACCCACGACCACGCCAATAATCAGCGCAATGGCAAAGTTGTTGATGGCCTCACCACCCAAAAAGAACAGTGCCAAAAGCACAACCAGCGTTGTACCGGACGTATTGATAGTACGACTGATGGTCTGGTGAATAGACTCGTTAATCACGTGCTCCGAGTCCCCCTCACGCAGTGTCCTGAAATTTTCCCGGATGCGATCCGCCACGACAATCGTATCGTTAAGCGAGTAGCCAATAACCGCCAACAGTGCCGCCAGAACGCTGAGGTCAAACGTCCACTGAAACAGCGCAAACGTGCCCAGCACGATGATCACATCGTGGGCCAGCGGAACCACGGACGCGATACCGAACTTGAACTGGAACCGCATGCCGACATAGATCAGCACAACGGCAAGCGCAATCAGCAGCCCAAGGCCGCTGTCTTCTTTCAGTTCGTCGCCAACCTGTGAACCAACAAACTCGGAACTTACAAGCTCCAGTGTATCGCCCCCGGCTGAGAGCGCCGCAACCACCTCGGGTGCCAGCTGGTCGTTGCTCGCTTCCGCCATCCGAATCAGCACAGTTGTATCAGCACCGAAGTTCTGAACCACAAACTGCTCGTACCCCGCTTCGGTCAGGGTGACACGAATATCATCCAGTGCCGGCGCCTGCTGATATTCCAGTTCCACCGACGTACCACCGGTAAAGTCCAGGCCGAAATTCAGTCCGCGAACAGCCAACAATGCAATAGAGATCACAATCAGGGTGATGGACAAAACGGAAGCAATTTTCCGAAAGCCCATGAAATCAACGGGTTTCTTGTCAACTTCAGACATTGGCTTGCTTCCCTCCGATCGACAGCTTGTTAATAGTACGGCGGCCGAATACGAGATTGACGATACCCCGGCTGACCATCAGACCCGAGAACATCGATGTAAGGATACCGATCGACAGAGTAACCGCGAAGCCCTTGACCGGGCCTGAGCCCATGGCAAACAGGATGACGGCGACCAGGAGCGTGGTGATGTTGGCATCCACAATCGACACGAATGCACGGGAATACCCTGAATTGATGGCCGACTGCGGCGGCATACCGGTTTTCAGCTCCTCCTTGATTCGCTCAAAGATCAATACGTTCGCGTCTACCGCCATACCGACTGTCAGTACGATACCCGCAATACCGGGCAGCGTCAGTGTGGCAGACAGAATAGACATGCAGGCAATCAGCATCATGAGATTGAGCGTCAAAGTGGCGCTGGCGATCACACCGAAGCCACGGTAGTAAACGATCATGTAAATCAGAACCAGCGAAAAGCCCAGAATGACGGACATCAGACCGGCATCAATGTTTTTCTGTCCAAGGCTTGGCCCGATAGTACGCTCCTGAACAAAGTACATCGGCGCTGCCAGGGAACCGGCTCTTAATAACAGGGCAAGCTCGGAGGCTTCAGGGATGGAGTCCAGACCGGTGATACGGAAGCTGGCGCCCAACGCTGACTGAATATTGGCAAGGCTGATGATGCCTTTCTCGACTATGCGCTGATCGACCATTTTGGTTTCGCCGTCGATCACAACCTCTTCGGTTTCCGTGCGGTACTCGATAAAAAGCACCGCCATACGACGACCGACCGCATTGCGAGTTGCGCGATTCATCAGATCACCACCAACCGAGTCCATCGTAATATTGACCTGGGGTTGGCCGTTTTCATCAAAAGCCTGTTGGGCATTGGAGACATTGTCACCGGTGACGATTAACTCCCGCTCAAGGCGCGCCGTGCGATTCTCACTGTCCCTGAACGAAAACGTCTCGACGTCGGCGCCGGACGCATCCGGTCTAGCTTCAAGCCTGAATTCTAGGTTGGCGGTTGCACCCAGGACCCGCTTGGCCGCGGCCGTGTCCTGAACGCCCGGTAGCTCAACGATGATACGGTCTGTACCCTGGCGCTGCACAAGCGGCTCCGCGACGCCCAGCTCGTTCACCCGGTTCCGGATCGTTGTCAGGTTTTGCTCAAGCGCGTAATCCTGTATCGAACTGACTTCCGCCTCAGACACCGTGAGTGTGAGGCGGTAGCTGCCATCGTCAGCCTGCTCGTCGTCAAACTGAAACTCCGTGTACTGATTTCGTATCAGGCTCTCGGCTTCAGACAGCGATTCGTCATCACGGAAGGTCAGAACAATTGATCGGTCACCTTCCACATCGCCACCGCGGTAGCGGATACTTTCATCCCGCAGTTCACGCTTGATCTGACCCGACATGGCTTCAAGGCGCTGCTCCAGCGCCGTTTCCATGTCCACTTCCAGGAGGAAATGCACACCGCCGCGCAAATCAAGACCGAGTTTCATCGGCCCGGCACCAACGGAACGCAACCAGTCCGGTGTAGATGCCGCCATATTCAGTGCAACGAGATAATCCTGGCCCAGCGCTTCCTGAACTGCCGGGCGAGCCCGCAGCTGGTCTTCGGCAGTATTCAGCCGGATCAGGGCATCCCGCCCGTCCAGATTGGCCGATTTGATCTCTATTCCGTTTGCCTCGAGCGCACCGACCGCACGATTCAGCGTATTACTGTTTATATCGGTACTGCTTCTGGCGCCAGTAATCTGTATGGCGTAATCGTCAGGAAAGAGGTTGGGTAAGGCATAAATAAACCCGATCACCAGCGCGAATACGATGATCAGGTTTTTCCAGAGCGGATACTTGTTCAGCATGGGGTCCCTTTGAGCCGGCCCGACGGGGCCGGTATCAGATGTCGTTCTCAGATATCCTTACTCAGATTTCTTTGATAGTGCCCTTTGGCAATGCAGCAGCAACAGCGACTTTTTGCACGTTGACTTCGACATTGTCCGCTATTTCGAGAACGATGAAGTCATCTGCCACTTTGGTAATCTTCCCCGCGATACCGCCGGAGATGACCACTTCGTCGCCTTTGTTCAAGCCTTCCATCAGGGCCTTATGCTCTTTGGTGCGCTTGGACTGGGGACGCCAGATCAGAAAATAGAAGATAAGAATAAAGCCGGCGAAGAAAATGATCTGTCCCATAGCACCCATTCCCTGTCCGGCAGGTGCGCTCTGGGCCAGCGCCAGTGCTGGCATTACAGCGAAAAAAGCGGCAATAAGCAGCTTGATAGATTTCATGTCTGTCTCTCCATTAGTCAATAAAGGTTTTTAAAATCGGTCAGGACAAAACGTGACGGCGTAAGGCATGGTCAGCCAGCGAACGGCGGAACGATTTCCCCGCGCCGCGCGTAGAAGTCATTGATAAAGTCCGACAATGTACCTGCTTCAATGGCTCCACGCAATCCAGCCATAATGTTCTGGTAATACCTCAGATTGTGAATTGTATTCAACTGAGAGCCCAGCATTTCGCCACATTTATCAAGATGATGCAGATAACTTCTCGAAAACCCCTGACAGGTATAGCAGTCGCACTGATCATCAAGTGGCTGTGTGTCATGGCGGTGGCACGCATTACGGATTTTTATAATCCCGGTGGACGTAAACAGATACCCGTTTCGGGCGTTGCGGGTTGGCATCACGCAATCAAACATATCCACACCCCTGCGCACAGCCTCAACAAGGTCTTCCGGACGGCCAACGCCCATCAGGTAGCGTGGCTTGTCTTCGGGCATCCGGGGCGGCAAATCGTCGAGAATCCGGATCATATCTTCTTTGGGCTCACCCACTGACAGACCACCAATCGCGTAACCGTCAAAGCCAATATCAGTCAGCCCCTGCAGGGACCGCTCACGCAAGGATTCGTACATGCCGCCCTGAACAATTCCGAACAATGCGGCCGGATTGCCTTCGTGGGCGTCTTTGCTGCGCTTTGCCCAGCGCAGTGAAAGCTCCATGGAATCCCTGGCCTCGGTTTCCGTCGCAGGGTAAGGCGTGCATTCATCGAAAATCATGACAATATCAGAGCCCAGGTCGCGCTGAACCTGCATGGCAATCTCCGGCGACAGTTCAACCGGCGAGCCGTCTATTGGAGAGCGGAAAGTAACGCCCTGCTCAGTTATCTTGCTCGTCTCACCCAGGCTGAACACCTGAAACCCGCCGGAGTCGGTCAGAATTGGCCCCTGCCACTGGGTAAAGTCATGCAGATCCCCATGAGCTTTAATCACCTCGGTGCCAGGCCGGAGCATCAAATGAAACGTGTTACCCAGAATGATATGCGCGCCTATGGCCTCGATATCACGGGGCAGCATCCCTTTCACGGTGCCATAGGTGCCCACCGGCATGAAGGCCGGAGTTTCCACCGCACCACGGGGGAAATTGAGTCGCCCACGGCGGGCCCGGCCGTCTTCGCCCAGCTTTTCAAATGACATAAAGCAAGGTGTGCTCATTGAAGCGCTCCGGATTCTGGGTGTGATTCATTGGCTGCCAGGCTGGGCTCTTGCCCGGTGATAAACATGGCATCGCCATAGCTGAAAAAACGGTACTGCTCGGTGACTGCCGCGCGATAGGCGCTCATGGTATGACCGTAACCTGCAAACGCACTGACCAGCATAATGAGCGTGGACTCGGGCAGGTGAAAGTTGGTAATCAGCGCGTCGACGGTCTGAAACCGGTAACCGGGGTGAATAAATATATCTGTCTCGCCCTGGAACGCCGACAGGCGACCGGTTGCGCTGGCCGATTCCAGTGACCGAACCGATGTCGTGCCTACCGCTACAACACGGCCGCCACGCGCTCTTGCGGCATCGACCGCCTGCACGGTTTCATCAGTCACCCGGGCGACCTCACTGTGCATCACATGGTCTTCAATATTGTCGACCCGAACCGGCTGAAAAGTGCCGGCGCCCACATGGAGCGTCACAAAGGTTTGCTCGATGCCTTTGTCTTTGAGCTCGGCCAGCAACTCGTCGTCAAAGTGCAGGCCTGCGGTCGGCGCAGCCACCGCACCGGATTCGCGGGCGTAAACAGTCTGGTAACGCTCGCGGTCAGTGTCGTCGTCCGGGCGGTCAACGTAGGGCGGCAAGGGCATATGACCAATGCGCTCAAGCAAGGCCAGCATGGGTTCCTGCCCTTCATGCCTGAGATGAAACAAGGCGCCATCCCGCCCCTGCATGGCCAGGCGAGAGCCGTCTTCAAGAATGACGGCTTGGCCAGTACGAAGCGCTTTGGACGCTTTCACGTGAGCCAGCATGTCTTGCCCGCCGTCCAGCAGCCGCTCCATCAAGACCTCAACCTGCCCACCGGTTTCCTTTTTTCCGAACAATCGGGCCGGAATTACCCGGGTATCGTTGAAAACTAGCAAATCGCCCGGCTGAAGCAAATCAACAATGTGAGCAAAATGGCGATGACCGAGCTCACCCGTCAGCCCGTCAAGTGTGAGCAGTCGGGAGGCACTTCGTTTGTTCAGCGGGTATCTTGCAATCAGGTGATCAGGCAGGTCGAAATGGAAATCGGAGACATTCATGGGCAAGGTTGCACGAGAGGGTTGCTTGGCCTTATTGGAAGAGCGCTTTCCCAAATGGTAGCGGTGGGCGGACTCGAACCGCCACGCCCGCGAAGGCAACGGATTTTGAATCCGTCGTGTCTACCAATTCCACCACACCGCCATCTGGAAAGTGGTGGCGATTATACTGACGTGGTGTACGAAAGCAATAACAGCTGCATCAAGCGCTTGAAGACGTACGCTGCCCAGTCAAAGAACTACAGCCTGTCAAACAGCGACAACTGCGACACCTGGGCAAATGACTGTTGCGCGGCTTGCAGCACAAAACTCTGGAAGCTCAGGTTGCTGATCGCCTCGGCGTAGTCAACGTCCCGAAGTTCGGAACGAATCTCCTCGCTGTAAACCGACGAGTTCTCCAAAAACGACTTGGTGGATTCAACCGCATTCAAGCGCCCGCCAAGCTCAGTTTGCTTCAGAACAATGCTTTCCTGGGCATTATCGAGGTTGCTGAGACTACTGGCGATCAGATCATCGTAGGCGTCCCGCCCGGCGTCTGAACCCTTGTCGATGCCGTCGAGGCCGGCAATCAGATTTTCAATTGTCCTGAACACAGATTGCTTTTCGCCCGTGCGGATGGTGAACACGTTTCCGTCGCTCGCATCGGTAATGGTGGCACGCACCCCGGCTATCTCTATCGGCTCGCCACTGGTGTAAGGTAGAGGCAGGGGGGTCAGAGAATCAGTCGTACGTGTGTTGATAGCGGTAAACGTTCCAGCAGTCTCATCAATTGTAATTTGAATATCGTCGGGCGAAATCTCTGAAAAGGCGTTGCGGTCAAACACTTCGACACCGTTGATACGGTCGCCGCCGGGCAGATTGCCTGGATTGCTCTCACCGGAGATAGTGGCGGGCACATTGGAGTAAATGCCTTTGCCGTGATCACTGATCGGCACAGTCACGCCGTCGTCAATCTCCAGAGAACGTTGGCCCTCGTCACCCTGATAGACCCAGGCACCACTGGAGTCCTTGGCAAACGCCGGGATCGCGCCCTGAAATCCGCTGAAAATGTACTCCCCGGACGCGTCCCTGGTGTTGGTGATATCCGCCAGCTGCCCCAGCCTTTCCTTTATTTCTGCTGACAGTGACTGTCGATCATTGGCCGACAAGGCACCACTACCGGCCTGAACCGTCAGTTCACGTACCCGCTGGATAATATCAACCGAACGGGACAGCGCGTTCTCTTCCTGTTCCAGGCGATTTTCGGCCAGGTCAGTGTTGCGCTCATAGGTACTGATGCGCTGCAGCTCCTGGTCCAGTTTCAGAATGCGGGTCGCCGCAACCGGGTCATCGGACGGGCGATTCACCCGTTTGCCGGTCGAAAGCTGCTCCTGAGTCTGGTTCAGGTTGACGTTGAGATCCTGCAGGCGATTGATGCCACCTGAAAAAATCTGCTGTGATGATATTCTGATCATGTCAGATCACCTCTGATGCTGGCCGGGGCACGTAACGCTTACCGGAAAGTCTGCAGCAATGTATTGAACAAATCCTGGGCCACGCTCATTACCTGCGCGGACGCGTTATAAGCCGCCTGATACTGAATCAGACGCCCTGCTTCCTCGTCCAGATTGACCCCGGAAACCGATTCCCGCTGATTGTTCGATTGCTCAAGCAATGTTTGCCCGGAATCTTTGTCGAGCTGGCTCTGACGGGTTTTTACCCCGATATCGCCAACCAGATTGGAATACCCCTCCGCGAAGTTCTGGCTGCCGTTGTTGAGGGTATTTTTAGTGCCCAGCGCTGCCAGAAATTCGGCGTTCCGGTTATCGGAAATACCGTTGGTATTGTAATCAATATTAAAGGAGTCCCCCGGGAGCGGATTGCCCGACACCTCAAACTGGAAGCCAAAATAATCGGGTAATCGAGGGTCCTCGTTGAAAAGCTGTCTCGAAACGCTTGGATCGAAGTCCTGGGGTGCCTGAATCTCCACCCCTGTGTTTGCGTTAACGACCCGGAACTGAAGCTGGGTGCCGGCCTCGCTGAATTCAACGCGCAGCGGCGGCGACAACTCGCCCTGCTGGCTGAAATTGGGAAGTAACGAATTGGTTAACGGATTACGCACATTGAGCATTCTGCCCTGGCTGATTTCGCCCGTGCCACCATTGGCATCGGCCGCTTCAGCGCGGACCGGGCTGGCAAACGCAATCTCCTCCTCCCGATCAATCGCAAGCGCCAGATTTGCCGCCGACTGACGGGTAGGCTCGATCAGAAAGCTGTCACCGGCGTTGAACGTGCCGCCCTCAATGCGGATATTGAATCCGGGCAGGGATATTTCAGACTGGACCGGATCTGGCAGACGACCCTGGTTAACGACCTCACCAGTCGACCTGTCGATCACTTCAAAGTTTCGGCCATCACCACCAAACCGCAGTGACCAGCTACCAGCAGGCAAGGCGGAGCTGTCGACAATTTCAACCGCCAACCGTGCATCGCCGGGGGCGCTGTTGTTGGCATTGGCAATCACCCGTCCCCGTTCCGCGGCCTGGCTATTGATGTCGGAAAAAAACAGGCCGCCCAGCTTGCCCTCGAGATCCATCCCGATCTCGTGCTGACGGTTCACCGAATCTGACAGAGCAATCGCAATGCGGCCCAGCTCTGCTTCCGCCGGGCGTAAGCCCTCTTCCTGGAAGCGTTTCAGGCCGCCGAGTTTACCGCCGTTGATCTGCTCATCAATGTTCAGTGTGCGCCCGCCACTGGATAGCGTAAATTCCAGGTAATTGGGATCTTCCGCACTGTCGCGGGTTCCGAGTTTTGACGTGGCAGATTCCAGTACCAGCGACTGCCCGTTCTGCAGGGTCACATTCACCTGACCGCCCTCGGCCTGAACAACCCGGACACTGACGATCTCGGAGAGCTGACGCAGCTTTTCGTCACGTTGATCCAGCAACGAATTCGGTTCAAGGCCCTGGGCAAGCCCCGGAGACTCAGCGATGTCGCGGTTCAGATCGGCAATGCTCTGAATCAGCGCGTTGGCATCGTTAACACCCTGCCTCATCTGGGTTTTAATCGATTCCCGTTGCTGAACGAATTCATTGTTGATGCCCTGGAAGCGATTAATAATCTGCTGTGCTTCACTGAGGACCAGCTGTCTTTGCGGCAGGGATGTCGGATCCTCGGCTGCGTTCTGCAGGCTGGAGAAAAAGTTGTTTAATGCGCCACTCAACCCCGTGGCGTTGCCACCCAGAAGATTGTCCAGTCGTGAAAGCTCTGAATTCAGCGCTTCCTGCTCGCCGAACAACGCACTGTCTTCCCTTACCTGCTGGGTAAGAAACTCGTTCGCCAAACGGCGGATATCCGTAACCTGAACACCGGTCCCGATATAACCGGCACCGGTATTGAGACCCGACTGGGTCTCAAACTGAACCTCCTGGCGGCTATAGCCAGGAGTGTTGGCATTGGTAATATTATTACCGGTCGTATTCAGGGCGGCCTGGTGGCCCAGGATGCCGGTCAAACCAATATTGATTAAGCCCGCCATAACCTTACTCCTCAGAGCCGCCGGTGCCCATGGATAGGATATCCATGGTGGCGGTATTCAGAATCCGGCGTATCTTCTCGCCATAATTCGGGTCCGTGGCATAGCCGGCTTCCTGCAGTCCACGGGCAAACTGATCCGGATCATCAGCCACGCCCAACACGTTTTTATAGCGCGGGTTCGACTCCAGAAATGACACGTAATCCCGGAAGCTACTCTCGTAGTCCGGATACGAGCGGAAAGACGCGCGCTCACTCATTGGCACGCCCTCGCGGAATTCAGTTGTTGCAATATCCACGGACTCACCGCTCCAGCGCTGATCCGCCTTGATGCCGAACAGGTTGAAACTTGGCGCATCCGCCTCGCCTTTGATCATGTGCCGACCCCAGCCAGTTTCAAGCGCCGCCTGGGCTATCATGACTCTGGGGTTAATACCGCTGGCCTCTGCCGCCCGCTCTGCCATGGGCAGCAACTGGCGGACAAACTCTTCCGGCGAATCAAAGCGTTCCGGCAAGACACTTGGCGCTGCCTCTATCGGCATTGCGCTCACGGATTCCGCCACCCGGTTCACTTCTTTGACTTGTTCCGGCAAACCCTTGGACAGCGCAGGCAGACTGCGGTCGTAATCATTCAGGTCGCGCTTATGGGCCGCCATCGGATTACCTTCCGGATCCATCCCCGGAATCTGGCGACTCAGCTGGCGCACCAGAGCCTCTGCAAGGCCGGTGCCCTGTTTTTGAGACAGGGTCAGGCTCAGCTGGCTATCAAACATGTCGCGGTAGAATTCCGACTGTTTGCTGTTCAGATAGTTACCTTCGGCAAACACGTCCCCGGCTTTGCGCATGGATTTGACCATTTCCTGGAGAAACAGGCCTTCAAACTGCTTGGACACCTCACGCAGGGCACCTTCTTTGTCAGTGCGCGCCTGAGTCTTGAGGGAATTCAGACCCTCAAACTCGGTGTAAACCTGTGCTTGCTGAAGATTAAAATCCTGCATCATTGCACCTATATCACGATCAGCTCGGCGCGAAGCGCGCCCGCTGTTTTCAGTGCTTCCAGAACCGCCATCACATCACCCGGTGCAGCACCGACCTGATTCACCGCCTGAACAATCTCGTTCAGGGTGACGGCAGGACCGAACTGGAACATGCGGGCAGGGTCTTCGGTAATCGCAATCTGGGTGTTGGGTTCAATCACTGTATCGGCATCGGTGAAGGGATTGGGCTGGACCGCTTCCGGGTTCTCCTGAATGGTCACCGTCAGATTACCGTGGGTGACTGCTGCCGCCGTTACCTGAACGTTTTTACCAACCACAATCGTGCCGGTGCGGCTGTTAATAACCACTTTGGCCGCGTCTTCTGCCGGTTCAACATTGATGTTTTCCAGAATCGAGAGAAAGCTGACCCGCTGGGAGGGGTCCCGCGGCGCTCGCACAGAGACTGCGGTGGCGTCATGGGCATAGGCCATGTCCGGGCCCAGCGTACTGTTGATGGTTTCGACCACGCGCTTGGCGGTTGTAAAATCGGCACGCAGCAGGTTGAAGGTAATGGTGTCGCCTTCGGTAAAGGGTGAATGCACTTCCCTTTCGATGGTTGCCCCGTTCGGAATCCGGCCGACACTGGGTACGTTGACGGTGATTCTCGACCCGTCAGCCCCGTTGGCACCAAAGCCACCAACCACAAGGTTGCCCTGGGCCATCGCGTACACCTGATCATCAACGCCTTTGAGAGGCGTCATTAACAGGGTCCCGCCGCGCAGGCTGTCGGCATTGCCGATAGACGATACGGTGATATCCATTTCCTGCCCGGGTTTTGCAAACGGCGGAAGACTCGCCGTCACCGTCACCGCAGCAACGTTCGCCAGTCCCGGGTTCACACCAGGCGGCAAGGTAACGCCGAACTGGTTCATCATATTGCGGAAGGTCTGATTGGTAAACGCGGCGGAATCGCCGGTGCCATCCAGGCCAACCACCAGGCCATAGCCCACCAGCTGGTTGTTCCTGACACCGTCAATTCGCGCCAGATCCTTGAGGCGATCTGCCAGCGTGGGGCCCGCTGCCAATGACAGAGCAATCGTCGCAATCATTAGCCGGAATAATCTCATAGCGGGAACCACTCACTGTTGAAGAAGCGGGCCAACCAGCCCATCTGGTTTGCCTGATCAAAATCACCGGTACCGCCGTAAGCGATGCGCGCGTCCGCAATACGATTAGACCCCACCACGTTGTCTGGGGAGATATCCTGCGGACGAACCATGCCGGTCAGCCGAATGTATTCATCACCGTTGGTCAGCGACAACCACTTCTCTCCGCGAATCCGCAGCACGCCGTTTGGCAACACTTCCACCACGGTCACCGTAATACTGCCGTTCAGACTGTTGCTCTGGTCGGCTTCGGCGGACCCTTCAAAATCCCGCTCCGCGTCAACGTCTGTCGCCAACCCGAAATTGGTCCGGTCAAGAAGATCCGTCCTTCCGAGGATGGTCGGGTTGGGCATAGAAATCTCGTTGTCCTTGGTAATGCTGCTTTCCGCGTTCTTGCTCGCCTGGGTCGATTCCTCAAGCTGTACGGTCAGCACATCGCCGATATTCAACGCTATGGTGTCGCCATAAAGACTGTAGTTTCTGGAAGGCTGGAAAATAGCACCAGAATGCCGGTTGTTCTGGATCATGCTTTCAGCGCGCACCGGGGCGTAGTAGGGGTCATCCGGCACCGGTCGTTCACGCTGGAGCGCCGAGCAGCCTTGCAAGAGCGCCAGTACCGCCACTACCAGAGTCGTACCCCAGCGCGACGGCCTGACCTTCTCGTGAATTGTGTGCGTCATGACACCTCCCCCGGCGGCCAATCAGGCCTAACCGATATTATTCGTGATGAACTGCAGCATCTGGTCAGTGGCAGACACCACTTTCGAGTTCATTTCGTAGGCGCGCTGGGTCGTGATCATGTTGACCAGCTCCTCAACCACCTCAACGTTCGAGGACTCGACCATGCCCTGTTCCAACGATCCCAGGCCAGCCAGCCCAGGCTCTCCCTCAGCGGGGTCACCGCTTGCATTGGTCGCCTTGAACAGGTTGTTACCAATCGCCTGCAAACCCTGGGGGTTAATGAAATCCACCAGCGTAATCTGGCCCAGGTTCTGGGGCGCAGACTGATCATCCGTCACGGCGGATACGGTGCCGTCTTTACCTATGGTGACGTTTGTCGCGTTCTCCGGGACGTTGATGTTGGGCTGCAGTGGGTTGCCCTCCGGGTTGACAATGTCGCCATCGGAATTGAGCTGAAACTGACCGTCACGGGTGTAGGCAATCTGGCCGTCCGGCAACAGAATCTGCATGAATCCCCGGCCGTTTACCGCCATATCCAGGGGCTGCTCGGTAACCTGAAGGTTGCCCTGGGAAAACTGTTTGGCAGTACCGACAATCCGTACACCGGTACCCAGCTGCAAACCTGACGGCAGCTCCGAATTCTGGGTATTCAAACCGCCCGGCTGACGATCAATCTGGTACAGAAGATCCTGAAACACCGCGCGGTCCCGTTTAAAGCCGGTGGTGTTCACGTTAGCCAGGTTGTTGGAGATCGTGGACATGTTCGTGTCCTGCGCGCTCAACCCGGTTTTGCTGACCCAAAGTGCTGGATGCATGTCATTTTCTCCTTGCCGGCGCGGTTTCACAGCGGCCAGTTTTTGCCGCTATAGCCCCCGCGAGGCCTATGTTCGTTCGGTTTATCAGAGGTTCTGCAACAGTCGTGCCGACGCCTCGGAATTCTCATTAGCGGCCGTCATGACCTTGACCTGCATTTCGTACTGCCGGGAAAGCTGCAGGTTGGAAATCATTTCTTCCACCGCGTTGACGTTGGAACTCTCCAGAAAACCCGAAACGATGCGCTGATTCGCGTCCGGCTCCTCCAGACCATCAATGGCCTGATCCGCTTTACGCCGGATAAAACCATCCTCGCCTTTTTCCAGAGCTTCCTGAGGAGGATTGACCAATTTCAGTCGGTCCACATCAACCAACTGATCGGGTGGCCCACCCACAGGCACAACAGAAATCGTGCCGTCCTTGCCAATCTGGACGTTGTCGAACGGTGGAAGTGCTACCGGCCCCCCGTTACCCATGACCATCTCGCCACTGGCCAGGCGAACCAGCCCGTTAACATCAACCTGCAGGCTGCCGGTGCGGGTGAATACTTCCTCGCCACGCTGATTCTGAACCGCCAACCAGCCGCCGCCGTCCACTGCAACGTCCAGCTTTCGCCCGGTGTCCATCAGGGCGCCTGCCGACAGGTCCGTACCCGGCCTTTCGGCCATGGCGTATGCTCGAGTGGGGTGGTGCTCGCCAAACACGGGCATGCTCCGCGCCTGCGCAAAATCGCGCTTAAAGCCGGTAGTGCTGACGTTCGCAAGGTTATTGGCGTGGGCGCGCTGGGACAGCATGTTCTGCTTGGCGCCGGACATCCCGATGTAAAGGGCTTTATCCATAGGAAAACTCCTGCCGGATTATTGACTGTTTCCAGTCCTCTAATCCTAACAAGCAGGAGTTATGCCATGTTCGCTTTTATCGGTTATCGGAGGTTGATAATGGTCTGGGTGACCGCATCGGAGGTTTCTATGGTTTTGGCGTTGGCCTGATAATTTCGCTGGGCAATGATCAGGTTTACCAGTTCCGCCGACAGGTTCACGTTGGACTCCTCCACCGAGCTGGCCTTGATCGAGCCCAGCGTTCCGGTATCCGGGGCGCCAACGATTGGCTGGCCGGATTCGAAGGTCTCGACCCAGGTCGTTTCGCCAACGGGCGATAGTCCATTCGTGTTGCGGAATGATGCAAGCGCTACCTGCCCTAACGACTCTGACTGGCCGTTAGTGTACCGTGCAAAAAGAATGCCTTCGCCAGACACATCCAGCCCAGACAGACGGCCCGTTGTGTAACCGTTCTGTTGCTGATCTGTCACCCCGAATTCGCTGCCGTACTGGGTTGTATTGGAAAGATCCAACACGAACGCCGATGTCGTGGGCGGCTCGGGGATCGGCGTCGTTATTGTCACCCCGGCGGCCGGCGGACCATCGGCGCCATTCGGTGCACCATCTGCATCTTTCGGTACCCAGTCATCAATCAGGATTTCACCGTTCGGGTCACCGTTGATGGACTGCAAATTACCATCCTGATCAAACCTCGCCTGGAAAGGAGTGGTGTCGGTGTTTGCAACGAACTCGCCGTCAATCTGAAGGTAAACGGACCATTCACTGACACCGATGCCGTTGCCGGGTGACGGCTGCTTTACATAAAACTGACTGATTTCGTGGGAATTGCCCAGACTGTCAAAAATGGTGCTAGTGGTCGCGTGATTATAGGTTCGTTGGTCATCAGGATTAAACTGATTTGTAATGTTGACAGACCGTGCTCCCCAGGACGTGCCTAACAAACCGGCAGATGTTATATCCGTTATCTCACGATCAGCCTGGGGCCTGACATCACCGAACGTGTTCAACGGCGCCTGATCGAATGAGCCATCGTCACTGCTGAAGCCAACCGTCAAGTTACTACCCCGGTTGTCGATAATCCGTAATTCGCCCGAGACCACTTGGGCACTCACGGTTGACGCCTGAGCGTCGTTGATTGCCTCCACTAACCCAGCGAGGTCGTTGACGCCAGTCGTATCAACTATAACTGACGCACCGTCCAACGACAGTTCGAAGTTAAAGCCAGTGTCGCCAAGTGCATTCACCAGGTCTGCGCCTCTTGCACCAGTGATCAGATCCGTGGTGGTTGCCGACGCAGAAAGCCCATCAATATCACTCAGTACTTCTGCAACCTGCTCTGCTGAACTACCGGCGGCAATGGTTCCACTGACAGTAGAACCATCCTGGAAGCTTACTTGAAACGTTTCTGACGCAAAGCCCGTGGGGGGCGCCGTAAATTCGCCCATAACAGCGACTCTTCGCTCAAGAACCGTCTCTCTCGAATCCAGGTTCAAATCGGACTGCAATGCTGTTGTTCTTCGCGGCGCCAGGTTGCCGGATTCGATCTGAAGATCGCCCCGCACACCGGAAAGGTTGCCGTCTCCATCAGCGGTAAAGCCTTGCACCCGCATATTCTGGTTGTTAGTCACAAAACCGTCTTTGTCGACACCAAACTGGCCCGCCCGCGAATAACGAATTTCTCCACCGTTGTTCAGTACGAAAAACCCATCGCCGTTGATAGCCAGATCCAGCCCATTGTCGGTAAAACTGATATTGCCCTGACCAAACGACTGTTTGACGTCCTGAACCCGCACGCCATCCCCGACCGGGTTATTCCCGGAGCTGAGAAAGCCACTGGCATACAGATCGCCGAACTGAGCTTTGCTGCCCTTGAAGCCCACCGTGCTGGCGTTCGCAATATTGTTACCGGTTACGTCCAGGTCAACCGAAGCTGCCCTTAATCCACTAAGACCTGTATTAAAAGCCATACTTCACCCCTTGAGATTTCCGGTATCAATTAATCTGTTGTACATCTGACAGGGCGATCGAGCCCATGCCTGCAAGATTCAACGTTACGCTGCCGCCCTGCCCCAGTGACACGCTGTCAACATTGGCGCTGACCATGGTGCCGAGTTGTTGCTGCCCGTCCGGGTAGGAGGCTTCGGCAGCGATGCGATAGGAACCGGGTGGCAAACTGTTGCCGTTGCCGTCTTTCCCATCCCAGTTGAATCCGACGACACCAGCGCTCTGACCACCAAGATCCAGCTGCCGCACTCTCTCACCAGCTCCGTTTTCAATAGAAACCCTCAGCCCGGCTGTCGTCGCAGGCACTTCAACGTTGCCTGAAATCTGGCCAGATGCGCCAAGCACCCCGAAATTCGATGGCGCCAGAACGGTCCTACCAACCATGGCAGAAGCCTGAAGCGCCTGGGTTGAACGGAACTGACTGACCACGTCATCTACACTGCCAGAGAGTTTTTGCATCTCTTCAAGCGAGCTGAACTGGGCAAGCTGTGAGATGAATTGACCGTTATCCTGGGGTTCCAGCGGGTTCTGGTTTTTCAGCTGGGCAATCATCAGTTCCATGAACTCGTTCTTGCCGAGTTCATTCTTGTTTGCCGTTTGTCCCTGATCGAGACGAAACTTGTTGAGCACATCCGAGGCGCTTGTCGGGTCGATGCCACTCATAATGAAATCCTCACTCGATTACTGCTGACCCAGGGTCAGGATTCGCTGCATCATGGACTTGGCACTGTTCATGACGTCCACATTCATCTGGAAGCTGCGGGATGACGACATCATGTCGGCCATTTCTTCCACCACGTTCACATTGGGGTAGAACACATAACCATCCTCATTGGCAGCCGGATGGTCCGGCTCGTAGCGCATCTGGAGTTCGGCGTTGCTTTCAACAATACCCTCCACCCGCACACCGGCACCCGCACCCTCGTCACCGGATAAAGCCAACCCCTGCTGGGACGGGTTCAGCATCGATTGCTGAATGGCCGCGAACACCGGCTTGCGGGCACGATAGGTCTGATCAATGCTGGAACTTGCCGTTTCAGCGTTGGCGATGTTCGATGCGGTTGTATTCAGCCTCAGCGACTGAGCCGTCATGCCGGAACCGGCGATGTCAAAAATGCTACCCAGAGACATGGTTATGATCCTTTCTCAATGAATCGCGGTCCGTTTACTGACCGGTGAGGGCTTTTTTAAGGCCGGTAACTTTGCCGTTCAAAAACTGGAAGCTGGCCTGGGTTTCCATCGCATTACGCATGAACCGGCTCTGCTCCTGCTGGGCATCCACCGTGTTGCCATCAACCGATGGCTGGTGCGGCAAGCGGTACAGCAGTTCGCTGTCCGGCGCCATCGACCCGGTATCCAGATGGTTTTCGTGGGTTTTCGCCATCCCCAGACCGCCCATATCCTGCTGCGCCTTCTGCATCATCGCTTTGAAATCGATATCTCTGGCCTTGTAGCCCGGCGTATCAGCGTTAGCGAGATTATTAGCCAGCACTTCGGCCCGCTTAATCCGTGCTTCAAGTGCCGGTTGGTGGATCCCCAAAGCGCCATCAAGGGAAATAGCCATACATCCTCCAGATTCTGATCGTACCGGCACGTCAATCTTTGCCGGTTATCTGCGTAAAACCGCTTTGGAAGGGATAAAGCAAGCGCAATGCCAGTTTACAAAACAGGAAGAAAAGACAGGCTCAGGCGGGGGTTAGACAGTGAAAGAGAAAAGAAGGCGACAACACAAAGACAGTTGAGGAGCGGCAAGCGGCAAAACATTTCCCCGGAGCCAGGCCCCGAAACCCGCCGCTCAGTTCGGCCAGCGGGTTACAAAAGAGGCCTGTTCAGGGCGCGGGATCGCGGGTTTCTCATTGACAACCGTCCCCACATACAGAAAACCGGTCAGCTGTTCATCGCTGCCCAGGCCCAGACCCTTTGCGACTTCCGGGTGGTGCGCCATCGGCCCGGTTCGCCACATCGCACCAAAACCCTCGGACTGGAGTGCAAGCAGAATATACCCCATGCCAACGGCGGCAGACATGGTCTGCTCCTGCTCTGGCACTTTCGGATGGGCTTGATAACGTGCGACACCGACGATAACCATCGGCGCCCGCAGGGGCGACTGCAATAACTTGTTGCGCTCCTTGTCGGTGGCCTCTGGCCCGCAGGTAGAGGCAAACAACTCACCCAGGGCCTCCAGACCGGCACCTTCAACGACCATATAACGCCAGGGGCGAAGCAACGCGTGATCTGGCGCCCGGGCGGCACAGGCAAACGCATTATCCAGTGTTTGCGAATCCGGTCCCGGATGCCCAAGCCTGGGCTCGGAAGACCGCTTAAGCAACGCATTGATTACTTCATTCATAACGCCTCACTTTTCGTAAATTGTGACACCACAGGTTTGCTGTTAACCTCTCATACCGATTCTTTTACTAAAAACACCGCCGATCAGCCACATCAGATCCTGAATGATGAATGCACCCGCAGACCCTCGAAGCGCCAGTTCCAAAACCAGCAAAAGCGCCCTTCCGGATTCTCAGAATCAGCCCATCGCTATTCCACGCATGCCGGATTATAACGGTCGGGTGCTCGCCTACACCGCAACGGGCAGCGTTATTGCAGCGGGACTGTCTCAGGAGCTGTTTGCCAACTGGATGACCATGTTACTGGCCGCCGCCCTGATATGGCCACACGTTGCCAACCAGCTAATCCACCGAACGTTTTTACGTCACTCACCACGTATCAGACGGAAAATGGTGTTAGTGGACTGTGCCATAGGCGGCGGATTCATCGGCACCATTGGCCTGGTGGTCATCCCCTCTGTTTCAATATTTCTGATGCTCATGTTCAGCTGCCTCATCATCGGGGGAGTAAAGCAATGGGTGCTCGGCACCTCGATTACTCTGGCTTCCGCCGCCGCGGCAGTGGCCTTTTTCGGCGTCGCAGAAAGCTTGCAGTCACCTTTGATGACAAGCCTGGCCGCCATTCTTGCCACTGGCAGCTATATCTGTGTGATCGCGTTTTATTCCCATCAGCAGTCTCAAGCCCTGATGATGACAAAAACCCAGTTACAGAATCAAAGGGAGCAGTCCATAGCGCTGTCCCGTAAGCTTTCCAAATACCTGTCGCCCCAGGTATGGCAGTCAATTTTTACCGGCGAGCGAGACGTTCGCCTGGAAACCCAGCGCAAAAAACTGGCGGTTTTTTTCTCGGACATTAAAGGCTTCACCGAGTTGGCTGAAGAAATGGAGCCGGAAGCCCTGACCGAACTGCTAAATCACTACTTCAACGAAATGTCGGAAGTGGCGCTGCGGTACGGCGGCACCATTGACAAATTTGTTGGCGATTCCATCATGATTTTCTTTGGTGACCCGACCAGTCAGGGCCAGAAACAGGATGCCCTGGCCTGCGTCTCCATGGCAATCGACATGCGTAAGCACATGAAAATCATGCGCCAGAAATGGCGTAGCCAGGGCATCAAAACGCCACTCAAAATCCGCATGGGCATCAGTACCGGCTACACCACCGTGGGTAACTTCGGCGCCGAGAACCGGATGGATTACACCATCATTGGAAAAGAGGTCAACCTGGCAAGTCGGCTTGAATCTCTGGCTGAACCTGGCGAAATTCTCGTTTCTTACGAGACCTTCTCGCTCATCAAGGACCGGATCATGTGCCGGGACAAGGGCGAGATCACCGTCAAAGGCTTTAGTCGCCCCGTCCCCATTTACGAAGTCGTGGATTTCCGCCGGGACATGGGACCGCACCGGAGTTTTCTGGAGCACGAGCACAGTGGCTTTGCCATGTACCTTGATTCCGACAAAATCACCGAGCATGAACGCGAAACCATTCTTAATGCCCTCGAAGATGCCGCCGACCGGCTCAGACGCGAAGAACTGTAATCACTGGCGGATCAGCCTGGGCCCGAAAGTCGCGTCCGGTGCGGTGCTTCGCAACGGATTGATGTCCAGACCACCCCGCCGGGTGTAACGTGCGCAAACCGTCAGATGTTCAGGTTGGCACTGCGCCATCAGGTCCGTAAATATCGTTTCCACACAGTGTTCGTGGAAATCCTGAGTCTGGCGAAAACCCACGACGTACCTCAGCAGCGACGCGTGGTCGATGGCCGCCCCGGTATACTCAACCAGCAAAGTCGCCCAGTCCGGCTGGCCGGTCACCGGGCAATTGCTTTTCAGTAAATGCGAACACAGGCGCTCTGTCACGGTGTCATCCGACGCCGTGCCCAGAACACTCGGATCATATTCGTAGCCGACGCCTGTCAGCGGCTCATCATCAATCAACAAAAAGCCTTCCGGACGACCTGCTACTCTGGCACTTTCATCCACACTGTGAAGTGTCACTGACACCGCCGCACCGCTGACGCTGGACAGATCCTGGCTGATCACCTCGCCTACCCGTTCGGCGGATGAAAATACCGCCTGATTCAGCGAGTTCAGGTATAACTTCACGGATTTGGACTCAACAATCGACGGGGAGGCCGCTGGCACGAAAATCTCTGCCCATGCCACGACGGGCACGCCGTCCGGCCGCAACCAGGAAATCTCCCATCCTTGCCAGAGATCTTCCCCGAACCACGGCCAGCGACCGTCTTCGAGCCCGATACGCCGCCGGTTAAGGTCCCGGGGAACCGGGAATAACAGAGCCGGATCATAGCTGTCCGGGTATTCACTGGATTTTCCCAGTGGTGCATCAATCAAAGACATAAAAGGGCTCCCGGGCCGGTCTGTCAGCTGCGAATGCCTTTGCCGCGATCCAGCATGCGAAGCGCTATTGCAGTAAGAATCGTAATAAACACCAGAATCATCCCCAGAGCAATGAAAGGGTTGACGTCTGACACGCCCAGAATGCCAAAGCGGAAACCGTTCACCATGTAGAGGATCGGGTTAATCATCGACACGCCCTGCCAAAAACCCGGCAGTAAATCGATGGAGTAGAACACACCGCCGAGATACGTCAGTGGTGTCAGTACAAAGGTCGGCACAATGGAGATGTCATCAAACTTGGTCGCCAGCATGGCGTTGATAAACCCGCCGACCGCAAACAGCGCCGAAGTCAGAAACACCGTGATCACCACCATGGGCAGGCTATGGATAGACAATTGCGTGAACGCCAGCGACAAAAGCGTGACGATAAGCCCGATACCCAGCCCCCTGGCCATCCCACCGGCCACATAACCCGCCAGAATGATCCAGTTCGGTACCGGTGAAACCAGCAATTCCTCAATACTGCGCTGAAACTTCATCGAGTAGAAGGACGACACCACGTTGGCGTAGGAACTGGTAATCACCGCCATCATGATCAAGCCCGGCACGATGAACGCCATATAGTCGAAACCGCCCATATCACCAATGCGCGAACCAATCAGGTTCCCGAAAATAATGAAATACAGGGTCATGGTGACCGCCGGGGGTAGCAGCGTCTGGGGCCAGATCCGGGTGAAGCGGCGCACCTCCCTCAACACGATCGTGCTAAAGGCCGTCATCATTGCGTCCGTTTTCATGCCACGCCCTCCTTGGCCGGCTTAACCGTTTCCGCGGGCCGGGCGTTGTCCTCCACCATGCGAATAAACAGCTCTTCCAGCCGGTTGGCTTTGGTTCGCATACTGACTATCCGGATATTCTGCTGCTCCAGCTCAATGAACATGCCGTTCAGGCTGTGCCCTTTCTGGACCTCTACCAACAGCGCGCCTTCGTCGTCCAGGCGGCAATCAAAGTTTTCCAGTTCCGGCGCAGCCTGCAGCGGAACGTCCGTATCCAGAACAAAGGTTTCAACGCTGAGCTGTTGAAGCAAATCACGCTTGCTGGTGTGCTTCAGGATTTTGCCGTAGTCAATAATGGCGATGTTCCGGCACAGAGCCTCGGCCTCTTCCAGATAATGGGTGGTCAGGATGATGGTCGTGCCCTGACGGTTCATTTCTTCCAGAAACGTCCACATTGATCGGCGTAACTCGATATCCACTCCAGCGGTGGGCTCATCAAGGATCAACAGCCGGGGCTCGTGAACCAACGCCCGCGCAATCATCAGCCGCCGCTTCATACCGCCGGACAGACTCCGGGCGGGCGAATCCCGCTTTTCCCAGAGGCCGAGCTGACGCAGGTATTTCTCGGCAGACACCGCCGCTTTTTTCAGCGGAATACCGTAGTAACCTGCCTGGGTGGTCACAATGTCGAAAACCTTCTCAAACTGATTAAAGTTGAACTCCTGGGGCACAACACCCAGATTCAGTTTTGCGTCTGACAAGTGGGTATCGATATCCGATCCAAACACCCGGATCTTGCCGGAGGTTTTGTTAACCAGCGAGCACACAATACCCAGAGTGGTGGATTTGCCAGCGCCATTTGGCCCCAGCAACGCAAAGAAGTCGCCCTGGGCGACATTGAGGTTGATACCTTTTAAAGCGGCAAAGCCATCGTCATAGGTTTTTACAAGATTCTCTATTTCGAGTGCGTTGGTCATAGCCATTCCATTTGAAACCGGGTCACAGAAAACATCTGATCAATAGGCTTCATTAGGTGGCGATCCGAAGGACAAAATTCAAGTACGCAAGCCGCCGCCTGACTGACAATCGGCGTGGGTTGCTGAGGTTCTGGCAGGCAGTTTCAGGGAAAAGGCAGGTGTTAATAGTTGCGGGTGATCATTAATTAATCAGGCACCCATCATTCTGGACAATCCCCAGCGGCTTTCAGCGCCGGTGACGTCGTAATGTTCCGGGTGGAGCCCGACGGTACCGGAGGGCAAGCACTCCAGAATCGACAGCATCTGTTGCGGGCTTTTGCCTTCGTTAAGTCTGCCGATATCAATAATCCTGGCGGACTTGAGGGGCTTGTGGGCGCGATCCGTCATCACCATTACTTTGGGCCAGAGTCTGCGCTCCGGCGAATGTGACACAACAACACCCCGCTGACCGTCGCTTAATTCGACCAGACTTCCGGTCGGGTAAACACCAATCGCCGATATAAATCGCTCGACCAGATCTTCCTGGAACTCAATATTGCGGAGATCGTACATCAGGCTGACCGCACGGGCAGGCGTCCAGGCCTCTGCCTGATTCCGGGGGCCCACCAGTGATTCAAAATATTCTGCAAGACCAGCCACTTTCGCCAGCAGTGGAATCCGGTCGCCGCGATGACCTTCGGGAAAACCGGAGCCGTTGTGCCGCTCGCGGTGCCCCTGAACAATACTGAGCACGGCTCGGGACAAGCCACTGTCTTCCAGACTCTTCACACCTTTTTCGACGTAGGTGCGATAGATAGCATAGTCTTCGGCGCTGAGACGCCCTTCGTTATCCAGCATCGCTTGAGGCAACGTCAGCTTGCCAACCTGAGACAGCAGACAACCCATGCCCAGATGATTCAGGAGGCCTTCGTTCAGGCCCAGTTCGCGGCCACATATCAAAGCCCAGACAGCCGTATTAAGGGCGTGCTGATAGGTGAAATCATCGTACTGCCGGGTGCGGCTCAACCAGAGAACCGCGTCCGGATTACGAATCACGCTGGAAACCATGTTTCTGGTCACCTGAGCAACATCTGCCAGGTCAGGTGACTGATTATTTCTGACACTTTCAAACAAACGTTGCAGAGACGACTCCGCATCCACCATCAGTTTGCGAGAGAGTTTCAGTTCTTTGCGGAGCGTCGTTACACGTGGGTGAAAAACAGGTTCTCTGACGTTCAGCGGCGGCAGTTTGAGTACTTGCCGTTTGTTCTTGGAAGCCGTCCTTCGACCGGCGGCCTCGCCCTGCCCCTTGGCGTGAACATCGGCGGCGCGGCTTTCAGCAACGTCCACGGACACCCATTTGCAATGAGAGGTCAACGCGCGGATATCGTCCTGGGAGCGGATGTGGAACCCTTGAATAGGGAAAGGCGTCTGGTGCCAGGGCCGATCGAGATCAGACACAAACATGCCTATTTCGAGATCATGCACGAAGATCTTCTGTTGCTGGACACCCATGGGACACCTCGTCTCTTTCTTCTACTACCGGATAATTTCATGTTGACGGAGTGGCCGTCAGATTCCATTACATTTTTGTAGTACCGGGTAACTGAAATAGCACAAACAGTAACCATAACTATCAGTACGCAACAAAATGTAGGGTTGTGACACGCTGCACAATTCTTATGTGAAGCCGTGCACCACTGATCGGATAACAACTGGCCGTTGTGTTATTCGTCTGCAAATTGAAGGCCGTAACCGTCGATGGTTTTCCGCACAACCTCCATTTCCAGAACCGGCGCGGGTATCGGCAGACCCTGAACCTGAACCTGAACTTTATCACCAATGACTGGTGTAAAAGGCTCAGTATCCACCACCACGAACACCCCACCGTCGGAAATATCTCTGGTCGCAAACAGGAATTCACCAAGCGTGTCGTGGGTAACCTTCACTCTTGCACTCATCGCGGTGCGCGAGTGTATACGTCGATCGTTGTCAGCCATGGTTCCGGCACTCACCACTTTTCGCATAGTTTTTATAGTCTTCCGAAGAATAGCACTATTTTCGTGAGAAGTTTTCACAACCTTCTTGACAGAGGAGCTAACACAAATGAGAATGGTTTCGTTTTCTGATCCAACAGGAAGGGTAATTTATGATAAAGATGAAATTTGCCACCGCCCTGACAGCCGCCGCCTTGGCACTGCCAATGACCGCCAGTGCTGAAGGTGAAGTCAATATTTATTCCTACCGCCAGGCTTACCTGCTTGAGCCACTGCTTGAAGCCTTTAAAGAAGAGACCGGCATCGAAACCAACGTTGTCTTTGCGAAACAGGGCCTGGCTGAAAGACTGGAGCGCGAGGGTCGAAACAGCCCTGCTGATATCGTGATGACCGTGGATATTTCCCGGCTGAGCGAGCTGGTCGATCGTGATCTGGTTCAGGAAGTGAACAGTAAAACGCTGAACGAAAGCATTCCGGAAAATCTGCGCCATCCGGATGGCAAGTGGTTTGCCCTGACGACCCGTGGCCGCTTGATTTACGCATCAAAAGAGCGCGTAGAGCCCGGAGAGATAACCACTTACGAAGAACTGGCGGACGACAAATGGAACGACCGTATCTGCACCCGTAGCGGCAAACACCCCTACAACATTGCCCTCTTCTCTTCTATGATCGCCCACCACGGTGAGGAAGACGCAGAGCAGTGGCTGGAAGGTGTCAAAGACAACCTGGCACGTAAGCCCCAGGGCGGCGACCGTGATCAGATTAAAGCCATCCATGCCGGTGAGTGCGACATTGCCATAGGCAACAGCTACTACTACGGCAACATGTTGAACGACGAAAACCAGCGTGAAGCCGCACAATCCGTTCGCCTGGTGTTCCCGAACAACGATGGCCGCGGCACCCACATCAATATCAGTGGTATCGCCCTGACCAAGAGCGCACCGAACCGCGAGGACGCTCTGCGCCTGATGGAATTCCTGGCCACACCGGAAGCCCAGCGCATCTACGCAGAAGCCAACACCGAATATCCGGCCAATCCATCCGTTGAGCCGGCCGGCATTGTGGCTGAGTGGGGTGAGATCAACCCGGATAGCCTGTCGCTTCAAGAGATCGCTGACTATCGTAATACTGCTGTTCGCATGGTCGATCGCGTAGACTACGACAACTTATAAAAGCCGACAAAAGCCCGCAGATTATCGCGGGCTGACTTTGACCCGAATGATCTATTAGCCACCGTAAATCCACGTTGAAGGAACCTCATGTCCGAGGCGATCACCGTCAGCCAGGAAACAGCCGCGCCGGCTTTGCTGGCAAAGCGGGCCTCGAAACGCTGGGTGATATCGGCAGCTATTACCACGGCCATTGTGGTGCTACCCATACTGTCCGTTCTATACCTTGCCCTATTCCCAGACGACAATATCTGGCCACACCTGATTGACACCACTCTGCCCCGGTATCTCTGGACTACCCTCCTGCTGATGCTTGGGGTGTCTGCTATCACCATGATCATTGGCCTTTCAACCGCCTGGGCCGTCACAATGTGCGAATTTCCCGGGCGGCGTTTTTTCGAATGGGCGATGCTGCTGCCCTTCGCCGTGCCGGCGTATGTTATCGCCTATGTCTATACCAGCCTTCTGGATTACGCCGGGCCCGTGCAAACGGCCATGCGGGAATGGTTTGGCTGGCGCAATGCCGCCGATTACTGGTTTCCCGAAATCCGCACCCTGGAAGGGGCCACCCTGATGATCGGGCTGGTGCTCTACCCTTATGTCTACCTGCTTGCGCGGGCCGCGTTTATGGACCAGTCCCCCTCGCTGTTTGCGGTCAGCCGCAGCCTGGGACACTCCGCCCTCAGCACCTTTTTCCGCGTGGTCTTACCCATTGCCCGCCCGGCGGTTGCTGTTGGCTTGTCGCTGGTGCTGATGGAAACCCTGAACGACTTCGGTACCGTCGACTTCTTTGCGGTGCAGACACTTACGGCGGGGCTGTTCGATACCTGGATGAATCTGGGCAATCTCGGCGGCGCAGCGCAGATCGCTACAACCATGCTCGGCTTTGTACTGATTCTGGTCACGCTGGAACGTTACTCCCGCCGCAAACAAAAGCAGTTTGCCGCCCGCGACAACCGCGATCCGATCCGTCGGTTCAAACTGTCGCAGCCACAGCAACTGGCCTGCTTTCTTGTCTGCGCCGCACCGGTCATTCTGGGTTTTGTGATACCCGCTCTTACCCTTGGCCAGTATGCCTGGGAGTATTTTGATGAAAGCTGGAACAGCACCTTTATACGCAACACCCTGAACAGTCTGTTCCTGTCCGGCACCGCCGCGCTGACCACCCTGATTATCGGCGTTACTCTGGCTTACAGCCGCCGCCTGCACGACACCCGCGGCATGCGAGTGATGATGCGCCTGTCCAGCCTGGGCTACGCCATGCCGGGCGCGGTGCTGGCCGTCGGTGTCATTGTGCCCCTGGCCGGGTTCGATAACTGGGTCGACAGCATTATGCGCAGCACCTTCGGGTTCAGTAGCGGCCTGCTTCTCAGCGGCTCGGCTTTTGCCCTGGTGTTCGCCTACACGGTAAGATTTCTCGCGGTGTCGGCGGGCAGCGTGGAAAGCGCCCTGCAGAAGATCACACCCAGCATGGATATGGCCTCCCGGTCTCTGGGGCATACCCCCGGCAGTACACTGGTAAGGGTTCATCTGCCAATGCTCAGGGGCACTCTGTTAACGGCCGCACTGGTCGTCTTCGTGGACGTCATGAAGGAACTGCCCGCGACCCTGATACTACGGCCATTCAATTTTGAAACCCTGGCCACCTATGTGTACCAGTTCGCCTCTGACGAACAGCTGGCCCGAAGCGCATTGCCGGCGTTGGTGATTGTTCTGGCGGGGATTATTCCGATTATTCTGATGAGCCGGTCAATCTCAAAAAGCCGGTCAATTGCCTGATTGATGGCCCGACTAATTGCCCATTTTCGAGTGTATGTCCTGCACCACAAACCGGCCCTGAAAAACCGCAGCCGGCTCCGCCGATGGCGTTAACGAGGGCGACCCGCAGTAAACTTCCGCGATCAGTGACAAACGCGCCTTGCCGTGGCGGGCCAGGCTTTTGCGAAACCGATCAGGGACCTCGCCGCCGGGGAGACGGCAAAGCGCATAGAAATCAGACGTCACCGGTTCTAGGTGTTCAATTTCACCTACCTGAATCACAACCTTACCTTCCAGCCCGAGATCTCCGAGCACCAACTCGACCAATCCCCAGGCAGACACCACTGCTACGGAATAAACGCTGCCGCCGAAGCCGGTACCCTGATGGTTGTGATTGGGTTGAAGAGGGGCACTGACCAGCAAGGCGGAACCATCATAGGCTTCCAGGCAGATGCCAAGCGCTTCAGACAGCGGAATCATTTCGTTAATGCGTTTCTGGAAACGAGCTAACTGGGCCATCATTCCTCCCGAAATTTGACCCAGTTTAGGCACAGCTGTCGCATTTCCCTATGCGACTTACGTCGATTATTGCCAGACAACGGGCTGACGTTTGGCGTACCAGTTATCCGCCTTACCCTCGTAGGCATCCTCAACCACATTACGCTTCAGTTTCAGCGTCGGGGTCAAAAAGCTGTTTTCGATAGACCACTCGTCACTGACCACCACAATAAACGCCAGTTGCTCATGGGGGTCCACGGTCTTGTTCACGTCCGTGACCAGCTGCTTGAAGCTTTCCTCGATTTCCTTGCGGAACGATTCGTCCGCCATTTTCGGGTGCAGGTCCTCGGCCAGCATAACCAACGCGTAGGGCTGGGTCTGATTGGCACCGGACACGCACACCATTTCAATGGATTCATGCGCCATCAGGCGGTTCTCAATCGGCGCCGGGGCAATGTATTTGCCCTTGCTGGTCTTGAAGATTTCTTTAAGGCGCCCGGTGAGCTTCAGGCGGCCCATCTCATCAATCTCGCCCTTGTCGCCGGTTTTAAGGAAACCGTCTTCGGTGAAGGTCTCTTTGGTTTTCTCTTCGTCTTTGTAGTAACCCACCATGGTGGCCGGGCTCTTGACCAGAACTTCACCGTTATCGGCAATTTTGACTTCAACACCCGGGGCCGCTTCACCCACATAACCGGTGCGTGAGCGCCCCGGCTTGTTCATGTGTGAATAGGCGAAGTTCTCGGACATGCCGTAGCCTTCCAGAAGCTCCAGGCCCAGGTTGCGATACCAGTCCAGCACATCGTGGGAGAGCGGTGCAGAACCACTGCCAGCCAGCTTGACCTTGTCCAGGCCCAGACCTTTCAGAACCTTTTTCTTGATCAGCCGGTTCACAAGCGGAATCTTCAGCAACTTCTCCAGCTTCTCTTTTGGCAGCTTCTGTAACACACCGTGCTGGAATTTCACCCACAGCCGGGGCACAGACAGGAACAGGGTTGGGCGCGCGCGCTGAAGGTCCTGAACAAAGGTATCCAGAGATTCGGCAAAATACAGCTGAAAGCCGGAATAAGTGGAACCCAGCTCAACGAAGGTGCGCTCAAACACGTGCGCCAGTGGCAGGTAAGACAGCATGCGCTCCTCGGGGCCCACGCCCAGTACCTCGGCGCCACCCATAGCGGCAAACGCCATGTTATTGAAGCTCAGCATCACGCCTTTCGGGCGACCCGTACTGCCGGAGGTATAAACGATGGTGGCCAGCTCGTCCGGTTCGCGCTTGACGTTTTCTTCAAGCGGCGGGTACTTCGCAACAATAGCGTCCCAGCTGTCAAAATCGTTGGGCGGGCTCAGCGGGTAAGACACACAGCGCAGGGATTCAGGAACGCCCGGCTTCATCATGTCCCAGTCGTCCAGCTTGCCGACGAACCGCAGTTCGCATTCGCTGTGGCCCAGAATGTAGTTCACCGTGTCGGCGTTCAACGTCGGGTAAAGCGGTACGGATATATGGCCGGCCATCCAGATCGCCCAGTCCGACATAATCCACTGGGCGCAGTTCTTGGAAATAATCCCCACCCGGCTCTTTTCGGGCAGATTCAGCGATTTCAGATAGGACGCCATACGGCGGGCTTCATCAACGGCACGCTTCCAGGTGTAGTCCACAACCTCACCGTTGCCGATGGGCTGGGTCATATACAGAGAATCGGGAATCGTCTGTTCCCAGTGGTAGACCATATCGAGAGGCAGTTTATTGGTAGTGTCCATGGACCTTCCTTGCTTTCTGTTTTTAGAATTTTCAGGGTGTTTTTCGCGCATCCTCCGCAACGCCTCTAATCGGGCGTTTACCGGCACAGGTCACGCTCTCGACTTTAGTCCAATACATTCAATAGTCCAAGCCAATTGATTGATCATAATCCGAACACTAGATCTTGTGGTCTGTGCATAAACCCTCCAACCACGGGACTGTGCGGGGATTCTGCCATTTTCAAGGGCTCAGTGATTGATTTTCTATGCAGTCTGCACCGCTATCCATAGTTGTCTTCTTGTTCACAAACCACTACATACTGTTGTACTCTTTGCGTATTCGCCCATATATGGGGTTTTCGGCAGCGTGGCCAACAAGGAGCATTCGCCGAAAAAGCCCCGTCACAGGCGGGCAAGAAGCTTTTCCGGGGCCCCTGCATAAGCCGGGGCGCCAAACACCAGATGTAGTGGTAACTTCAAAAGGGGCATGGCCCACCTGCCGAGCTGGCGGGCCATTAAGAACAGAACGATCGCAATAATTGAAACAGAGGGTGGCAATGAACGCTAAAGCACAGGCCGTGGTAACGACAATTCCAATGCAGGACGCTTCGCTGGACATATGGAACAGCAAGTACCAACTGAAAACCAAAACCGGCGAAGCCGTCGATAAAGATATAGAAGCAACCTACGAACGGGTTGCCACCGCTCTTTCCCAGGTCGAAAACAAGGCCGACCGCGCCAGGTACAAGAAAGAATTCATCTGGGCCCTGCGCCATGGCGCCATTCCCGCCGGCCGTATTACTTCCAACGCCGGCGCCGAGGCCCACAAGCCGGCAACGTCTACGATTAACTGCACCGTGTCTGGTTCCGTTCAGGACTCCATGAACGACATCCTGGAAAAAAACCACGAGGCAGGCCTGACCCTCAAAGCGGGCTGCGGCATCGGGTATGAATTCTCTACCCTGCGCCCGAAAGGCGCCTACGTTGCAGGCGCCGGTGCTACCACATCCGGCCCGCTGTCCTTCATGGATATCTTCGACCGCATGTGTTTCACCGTGTCGTCTGCCGGTGGCCGCCGCGGTGCCCAGATGGCCACCTTCGACGTACACCACCCGGACGTGATTGACTTCATCCAGGCGAAGCGTGAAGACGGCCGCCTGCGCCAGTTCAACCTGTCGCTGCTGATCACCGAAGACTTCATCGAAGCCGTACGCAACGGCGACGACTGGCACTTGTCTTTCCCGGTGACTGAAAAAGAGGCGGCCGACGAAGGCATGGACCTGTCCGACAGCAGCCAGTTCGTGTATCGCGACTTCCCGGTACTGAAGAACTACGTGGTCAATGAAGAAGGCAAGGTAGCGTGCCGCATTTACCGCACCCTGAAAGCCCAGTTCATCTGGGACACCATCATGACCAGCACCTATGACTACGCCGAGCCGGGTTTCATCCTGATCGACAAGGTCAACCAGATGAACAACAACTGGTTCTGCGAAGACATCCGCGCCACCAACCCCTGCGGCGAGCAGCCCCTGCCCCCGTATGGCAGCTGCCTGCTGGGCTCGGTAAACCTGACCATGTTCGTGGACTTTCCATTCACCGAAAAAGCCAGCTTCAACTATGAGAAGTATCGCAAAGTCGTCGGTATCTTCACCCGCATGCTGGACAACGTGGTTGAGATAAACGGCCTGCCGCTGGAAGAGCAGCGCCATGAAATCACCTACAAGCGCCGCCACGGCATGGGCATTCTGGGCCTGGGTTCCACACTTGCCATGCTGCGCATGCCTTACGGTTCCGAAGAGTCCGTAAAGTTCACGGAAGACTCCGTGCGTGAAATGGCCGTGGAAGGCTGGCGCCAGTCTCTGGCCCTGGCCGAAGAAAAAAGCCCGGCCCCGATCATGAACGACGACTTTGAAGTGACCCCCAAATTGCTGGCCAAATGCCCGCAGCTGTCTGAAGACGGCTACAAGCTGGGTGACAAGCTGAAAGGCAAGGTACTGCACGCCACATACAGCAAGTACATGCAGCGCATTGCCGGCGTAGAGCCAGAGCTGGTCAAACAGCTGGCCGAGAAAGGTGGACGCTTCACCCACCACACGTCCATCGCGCCGACCGGCACCATCAGCCTGTCTCTGGCTAACAACGCCAGTAACGGCATCGAGCCAAGCTTCTCGCACCACTACGCGCGCAACATCATTCGCGAAGGGCGCAAGACCAAAGAAAAGGTCGACGTATTCTCCTTCGAGCTGCTGGCATACCGCCACATGGTTAACCCCGGCGCCATGCCCTTCTCCGACGAAGAAGACAAGCGCCTGCCGGCCTTCTTCTCCACGTCTGAAGATGTGACACCGGCACAGCACGTGGATATCCAGGCCGCAGCGCAGATCTGGGTGGATTCGTCCATCTCCAAGACCGCCAACGTGCCACAGGACTTTGCGTACAAAGACTTCAAAGATATTTACATGTATGCGTACGACAAGGGCCTAAAAGGCTGCACCACCTTCCGCTTTAACCCGGAAGCCTTCCAGGGCGTATTGGTACAGCAGAAAGACCTTGAAAACACCCTGTACGAATTCACCCTGGACGACGGCAGCAAAGTGACCCTCAAGGGCAGCGAAGAAGTGGAATACGACGGCGAACTGCATTCCGCCGCCAACCTCTTCGACGCCCTGAAAGAAGGCACTTACGGTAAGTATTGATCAGCGATAACCGACACAGGACAAGACATCATGACCGTTAAAATCAGCAATAAAATCGTCGGCTACCGCGTCAAGAAAGCCGATACAGACGCAACCCAGGAACAGGCACCGGCTGCGAAAGAGCTGCAGCCTATCCGGATGAACGAATACATCGAACGGCCGGACTTCCTGCTGGGCACGACCTACAAGATCAAACCACCGATCGCCGAGCACGCGATGTACATCACCATCAACGACATCCTGCTCAACGAAGCCACCGACCATGAAAGCCGGCAGCCGTACGAAGTGTTCATCAACTCCAAATCGATGGAACACTTCCAGTGGGTTATCGCCCTCACCCGCGTTATCTCTGCGGTATTCCGCAAAGGTGGCGACGTAACCTTCCTGGTGGAAGAGCTGCGCAGCGTGTACGACCCCAACGGCGGCTACTTCAAGAAAGGCGGCGTATTCATGCCGTCCCTGGTGGCTGAAATCGGCGCCGTCATCGAAAAGCATCTGAAGGCCATCGGCTTGATGGAAAGCGAGGAAATGAGCGAAACCACCAAACGCATCCTCGCCGAAAAGCGCGCCGAGTTCGAAGCCAGCCACACGGCGGCAACGAACGACGACAAAGCCGGCGACTTCCCGCCCAACGCCACCATGTGCGGCAAGTGCAGCACCAAGGCGGTGATTGTGATGGACGGCTGTGCGACTTGCCTGTCTTGTGGGGACAGCAAGTGTGGTTGAAGTGATTTACAAGTGACGTAGAGAACGGGCCCGGAGTGCAGACTTCGGGCCTTTTTTGTTCCAGGGGATGTAATCGTTTGACCGCGTCATGACTGGGAGAATCGCGACGGTTTCATGATTACGCAATCATGGTGCGGTAGTGAGAGCGACTGTTTTGCAAGTGGCTGTTTTTATGGCTAGTTTGAACAAGGGATGCTTCAAACGGCGTAATCATAAAGCGTAATAACGATGCGGTCAGATTCAGGTTATCGACTTGGCTGCGGTCTAATTGCTGTTATACATAGAGAGGAGACAATATGTCCGGCACCAACATCGGCAACTCTCTGAACCGATTAGTTTCCGTTGCTCGCAGCACTCTTTTTGATCAAGGAGAGTTAGCGCAACTTACCTATGGGGCTTTTGATATAGCCGCGAAAGGGATGCAGGAGTCTGAGCAGGAAGAAATAGAAGTGACTTTCCCAGTAGGTTGGCAGCCAGATAAAATCCCGATCAATAGCACTCGTAAGTACCAGAAGAGTGAGCTTCTTGGTAGATATCAGTTGTTGGCTTTTAATCACTTAGCTATAAACGGAATCATCCAGCTTGTTGCCATAGTGGAAGCAATGCTGGGTGATGTGGTGCGTAAAGTCATTCTCCAGTATCCACAAAAGTTGAGCGCCAAAAGGACCATCAATCTCAAGTCTATCCTCGAAGCAGTTTCAATTGAGGAAGTTCACCTTAGAGCTACGGATCAACTTCTAAATGAAATGTCCTATAAATCGCCAAAGGAGTTTTCTGAATTCCTCGAAGGTATGATTTCTATTAACCTTCTCGAATGCCCGGCATTTCACAGGTACATGGAGGTCAAAGCTTCCAGGGACATCTTTATCCACAATCGAGGCATCGTTAACGATGTATATTTGCGAAAGGCGGACTCTCATCAGAGAGCACAAGCCGGTGCCCGATTGCCTGCAGACGTACAGTACTTTTTAGAGTCTTATGAGTACTGTTTGCAGCTTGCGGATTGGTTAGAAATCCAACTGCACGAGCGCTGGCATAGCTCAGAATTCGAGGAACGAAGCCAAGCTGGAGGCTCTGGCTCAGGCGAGAGTCCGAAAGATGTATAACAAGACGCTGTTGCCGGACAATTTTTTCGCCGCTACGCGGCTACAAAATTGCCGCAAAGCTCTGCGTTAGGGCTGTTAAAGGAAATTGAATTATGAGGTTGGTTTTTCTACTCGTGGTTTTTGTTTTTCCTCCGGCACTGCTTGCCGAAACGTTATTGTGCGTGGCTGATGCAGGAGCAATTGTTGAAGATGGCGGTGGCCAATCAGCCAAAGCTTGGGCTGTTGATGTTGCGGCCAGCAAATACGTTCTTACAGAGAACAATGGCAATCTAGTTGTGAAGCAGCTCGGCCAAGATTACGTGTTATTTGATGAGTGCGTTAGCCCTTATTTCTGTGAGAGCTCAAACGGTTATTCTGGAAGTTTCATGCGCACGAGTGATGGAAGATTCACAATTGTATGGTTATCCATGCGAGGACATCGCGAGCAGTTGATCGCTGCAAAAGGACGCTGTAGCCAAATCTGATGCATGCCCTAACCAATGCAGGCACGGCGACGGCTACTTCATTGCGGCTTCGCCTTCATTCTGCAGCCGCGCATGCTGCAAGCGTTAGGACAGGTTGCACCGAAACAAGGAAATTTGATGAAGGACCTAGATGAGCATAAGAAAATTGCTGTTTTAATTGATGCAGACAATGCTCAGTACTCGAAAATGAAATCAATCCTTGACGAAATTTCGGCCCATGGTCATGTCTTGATAAAGCGGGCTTACGGGGATTGGTCGAGTGAAAATTTGAAAAATTGGAAGACATCTCTGAACGAGTTGGCCATTCAGCCGATTCAGCAGTTCGCCTATACCACCGGAAAGAATTCAACAGATGCGTCAATGATCATAGACGCTATGGATCTTCTCTACTCGAAAAAGTACGACGCTTTCGCTTTGGTCTCAAGCGATAGTGATTTCACCAAGCTTGCATCACGTTTGCGCGAATCTGAGGTATTTGTTTTTGGTGTTGGAGAAAAGAAGACGCCGATATCCTTTCGCAACGCATGTGATGATTTTGTATACACGGAAAATCTTGGAAACGAACCCTCAGCTGTAAGAAACGATGATTCTCATACGAAACTGCCGTCTGCAACTGATCCGAAAGAATTAGTGCCTGTGCTTACGAAAGCTTGGGAGCAGTATCAGGATGAGGACGGTTGGGCAAACGTTGCAGCCGCAGGTAGTTTTGTAAAACGTGCCGCGCCTGATTTCGACCCACGAACATACGGAGCTACCAAATTACCCGATATCATCCGGAAACTAGGTATTGAATTCGAAATGACAAAATTCAAGGGCAAGGGGTCCGTCAATATTGTCGCCTATCGCCCAAAAGGTCCTAATCATTAGCGTCAACGGGACCGTTTTGTTCCGCTGCAGCTTTGCAAATTAGCCCGTTGAGCGGCACCTGTACCACAGTGTCGATACGGGAATCCAAGGACCCCACCAAAATGATTGATTCAGAGATGCAGTACCTGCGCCGCTGCGTATTTCCCGCACCTGAGCTACTCCGTAACCACTTATACCTTGCTGCTTGTCAGAGAGGTATCATTCGGGTATCGGAGGCTCTCAGCCTTTAGCTGAGGCCGTATTGCCTGACTTCTATGAATGCAGTGAAGAGATAAAGAATGATTGACCGCAAATATCACAGAATCGTATTTTCCTTTTTCATGTCACTGATGATGTCTTGCATCATGTCGCTGGTGATCAGTGTGTTTAACGTGGGCTGGGTCAGCGATATCGTTTCAATCTGGCTGAATGCTTGGCTTTTTGCGTTTGCATTCGCCTTTCCCACCATATTCCTGGTGTCGCCAGTGGTTCACAAGTTGGTCGGCCTGGCTTTGAAAGAAGACGTTTGAACATCAAGGGCAACGGATCGTTACGCCACCCTCAACACTCCAACAAAGGCGGCGGCTGTGGGGACGCCATTTCGGTCAGGGCAGAATGACCAGATGATTGGGCAGTTCGTTCCGCTCATGCGTCGCGGGCACGTGTTCTTTCAGTAGTTTTCCGCAGGCTGCAATGCAATCAAGAAACCCCTGCCGGGTCTGGCCCTTGCGCACACTGGTCGTGAAATTCGCCACGATGTCTTCCCAGACTGAGTTGTCGAGAACATCGGCAATGCCCTGGTCTACCAGAATTTCAACGTAGCGTTCCGCTTCGGAGACGAAAATCAGCATACCCGTGGCGCCTTCCGTATGGTGCAGGTTCTGCTCCAGAAATTGCCGCCGCGCCAGGTTAGAGGCCCGCCAATACCGCACCTGACGGGGAATCAGGCGGATGCTGATACCGGGCAGACGGAACAGCAGGCTAAGCAGTATGAAGGCGCCCCACTGCACCAAAAGCAGTATGTCGGCTCCAAACCAGTTGCCAAAGTAGTTGCTGATGCCGGGTAAAAGCAGCGCCAGGATGCCGGCCCAGAGCAAGGGAATATAACTGTAGTTGTCGGATTGGGCCGCCAGCACCGTTACCAGTTCGGCATCGGTTTCTCGCTCTACCTGGTTGATGGCGGCGGAAACGTCTTGCTGATCGTTTTTGCTGAGTAGTGTCATGATTCTGTGGCTCTCATTGTCAGGTGTTGGGTTTCGACGGATGCGGGTGCCGGGGCAGATTTACCAGCCACCAGACGCACCACCGCCGCCGAAGCCGCCGCCTCCGCCGCCAAAACCGCCTCCGCCGAAGCCACCGCCACCACGGCCGCCCATCATGCCGCCAAGCAATGCAGCCCCAACCAGAGCTGCCCCACCGCGCCCGCCACGGCCACCGCGGCTACCAATAAAGAACACCACCGACATCATGATGATAAACAACAGCGCCACCATGCCGGCGTTGGGCTTTTCCTGAGTTGGCCGGGACTGCTGTCTCTGTGGAGTGGCCAAGGGCTGGCCCCCCAGGACCTGAATCATGGCAGCAGCACCACTGACAATTCCCGACTCAAAGTCGTTCTGACGGAAAGCCGGTGTCATCACGCGATTGATAATAACCGACGATTCAGCATCGGTTAGCCTGCCTTCAAGGCCGTAGCCTACTTCGATGCGGATTTTGCGCTCTTCCTTCGCCACAATTAAAAGGGCACCGTTGTCCTCGCCCTCCTGGCCGATGCCCCAGTGCCTGCCCAACTGGTAACCGTAGTCCTCAATCGCGAAACCCTGAAGGTCCGGCAGGGTGACCACCACCACCTGTTCGGTGCTGGCCTGCTCGTGCGCCTGAAGCATCTGGGTCAGGCGCGTCTCAGCTTGCGGGGAAAGCATATCCGCCTGATCCACTACCCTGCCCGTCAGTTCCGGAAAATTCGGCGTTGACTGCGCCATTGCGACGGCGGGGAGCAATAGCAAAAGCGCCAGTAGCTGTTTTTTCAGGGGTAAAACCGACATCAGAACTGCACCGCAGGTGCGTTCTCAGCATTTTCCGTTGTGGCTTCAAAATTGGCGCGGAGCTCCAAATCGCTATACAAAATGCTGTACCAGATTTTGCCCGGAAAGGTGCGAAGCTCGGTGTTGTAGGTTTCTATCGACTGGATGAAATCGCGGCGAGCAACCGCGATTCGGTTCTCTGTGCCTTCAAGTTGCGACTGCAGGGCAAGGAAGTTCTGGTTCGACTTCAGATCCGGATAACGTTCGGACACCGCCATCAGGCGGCTCAGGGCACTGCTCAACTCACCCTGGGCCTGCTGGAACTGCTGCAGCTTCTGGGGATTGTTGAGAATGCTTTCGTCTACCTGAATAGACGTCGCTTTCGAGCGCGCCTCAATAACCGCAGTCAGGGTTTCCTGCTCCTGGGCGGCAAACCCCTTGACGGTTTCCACCAGGTTTGGAATCAGGTCGGCGCGGCGCTGGTACTGGTTTTCTACCTGAGACCAGGCTGCCTTGACGCGTTCATCAAAAGTGGGAATATTGTTGATGCCGCAGCCGCTCAGCAACAGAACCAGTGCCATAATTGACGTCAACTGCCAGAAAGTCTGCGGTTGAAAGGGTTTGCGAAGGATATCCATGGTGCTTTGTCCCTGAGGTCGATGCGTGATGAAGCGGCGACGGCCGACTAAAAGTCGAATCGTTCAGCTGATATTGATGGGGACAAAGCTATTGTTTTCAAGCTAGTGATTCACTGGCAATCAGCCCCAGAAACCCTGACCGCCCTTCTCTTTCATTTCAGCGCCGTCTTCAGGCCGTGGTCGAGAGTCTGCCATGGCTACGATGATGAGCAGTGGGTATAAACGACCGAGTGAAATCGTTAAGGCACCGTGGGATGATAGAGCCACCATTCAACGATCGGAGAACAAAATGGCAGGTGGATGGTCACGGGATGGTGCCGTTCAGGACCAGATTGACGCCAGCGTTGAAGATGAAGTGCAGCGCGCCAGAAGTCAGCTAGGCAGAGGTGAGAGCGCGGCCTATTGCGAGGAATGTGACCGCGCTATTCCGGAGGCACGCCGTAAGGCGATCCCGGGAGTCCGGCTTTGCATTGAGTGTCAGGCCGCCCTCGAAAAGCAGGCAACGAGTGCAAGCGGAATTAATCGTCGCGGCAGCAAGGACAGTCAGCTGAGGTGAACAGGCTGGGAGACTACCAGTGGCAAAACCGACTCATCCTGATTCAGGCGGCAGAAAACAACGGCGATGAGGTGGAAACACTCAAGACGGCCAAGGTTGGAATTGATGATCGCGATCTTATCTGGTTTGTGAACACCGGGTCCTGCTGATAGGCAAAGACGGCGGTATCAAAAGCCGCGAATCCGATCTCAACCTTGATGCAATCTTTCGCCGTATCGACGCCATGCCGATGCGCGCTCGGGAAATGCGTAACGACTGAAACTGAGCAGACTACTCATTCTCCCCCATAGTCTGTGCGGAAGCGCTTTTGTGTTCGGTACGGAATTACTAAAATATCACTGGATAACGGCGAATCCGGGGAAGAAGATAGCGCACGCCTCATGAACACAGAGTTCGATTTTGGGTCGAAGAGCCGGGAGCCCCCTGCTCACCAAGTGCACCCACGGAGGGTGCGTGTTCGATGCTTAATCACATTCACTCAATACTCTCATCCCTACCCGTCATTCGAGTTGGCCTGCTTTGCCTGTCGGTTTTAATCGTCATTGGGATCATCGATCACTCAACAGGCTCTGAGACCGCACTCGCCCTTTTTTATCTCATCCCTGTCAGCATTGCAGCCTGGTATATCAGTCGGCGCTCAGCGCTCATTCTGGCCGTTGCCGCTGCTTCCATCTGGCTATTGGCCGACTACACATCCGGCCAGTCCTACAGCCACCCGGCTATTTCGTACTGGAATGCGGCGGTTCGGTTAGGCTTTTTTGTGATCACCGTTTATCTGCTGTCGATGATTCGACAACTTCTGGAAACCCAGACGAAACTCGCCCAATTCGACAGCCTGACGGGGCTTCGGAATGCGCGGTCGTTCGCGCAGGCGTGCACAGCTGTTTTCGACCTGTCCCGCCGTCATGGCCGCAGTTCCGCCCTATGCTACATAGACATCGACGGCTTCAAGGGCATCAACGACTCCCTTGGCCACAGCGTTGGCGATAGCGTTCTCAGGGCGGTGGGCTGTGCATTAAGCCAACGGATGAGGGCTTCCGATATTGGTGCCCGTCTGGGAGGCGACGAATTCGCCATCTTACTGCCTGAAACCACCATGGCTGGTGCGCGCAGCTTCTTTATGGAGTTGCACGCCGGCCTTGTTGCCCTGGCCATCAGTAATCAGTGGCCAATTGGTTTCAGCATTGGAGTGGCTGTCTTTGCGGTTGCGCCCGCAACCACGGACGATGCAATTCGGCAAGCGGACGATTTGATGTATAAAATGAAACATTCGGATAAGAACAGCGTATTGTTTTCTGAACCTGAAGCGGATTCCGGGCACAATGCTCCCTTGGCGGCGGCAGAGCTCAGGCGGGGTGGGGTTAAATCCGATGTCTGATTATCCGGTCGCACCGTTCAGCTCCAGATTGTCGCCAGCATTGACGACGAAGTGCAGCGCGTTCGAAGCCAACCAAGGAGGAAGTGTACGATGAACATGCGGATGTGGTCTTTCTCCCTCTCGGGTTGGCTGAGTATTTTTCTCACCCCATCTGCGCTTCAGGCAGAGACCCTTCGCTTTGCAACAATCGATTATTGCCCTTTCACCTGCAGCCCCGCCAAGGAAAAAGGAAAGGAAGGGTTCATGACCGATATCCTTCGGGAAGCTCTGGAGCCTGCCGGTTACACCCTTGAAATTACCACCCTCCCCTATGTCAGAGCCGTCAAATCCGTTCAGGACGGCGCATACGACGGCATTGTGGTGGTTGGCAAAGACTATGCCCCGGACCTGATCTATCCGGATCAGCCAACGGTAAGTCAACGGACGGTATTCCTGGTGAACGCCGGAACCAAGTGGGAATACACGGGGGTCGATTCCCTGCCGCAGGTCAGGGTCGGGATCGTCAGGGGATACCATTACGTGGATGACGATTTAATAGCCTATCTGGCCAGGGAACAACAGAACGAGACTCTGGTGCACGTGATGCATGGCGATAATACAACCGGGCGAGGCCTGCAATTGCTCCTGTCTAAACGCGTCACCACCTTTCTTGAGGGCGAATATTCAGCCATTTATGAGCTTGAAAAACTCGGGATCAGGGACCAAGTGGTGATTGCAGGCCACACAAGGAAAGCGTTTGAAGACTATACCGGGTTTAGCCCCCATAACCCGGATGCTGCCCGGTATGCTCGAATATTGTCTGACTCGCTTAAAGAGTTGAATAGAACGGGCAGAATTCATGAGATTCTGCTTCGGTACGGCATCACCCTTGAGCAAAAGCTCGATCCTTTGCAATCGCTCTCGAATTGATGAACCGGCCAGAAGATCAGTAGTCTATATCGACAACAACAGGGCTCGTGGTCAGGGTCTGTTGGGTTCGCAGTCTGAAGCAACAACCCAAAGGTGACGATAGTGACGTTTCCGCCGAATGAGAATTCACCACCGGCGTACACCCTGCCGGTAATCGAGCAGCTGTTTGAAAACAGCGGTGCCGCGGTGTTCCTGTTCGATGATCACGACCTGCTGCTTTACGCCAACGATCAGTATTATGACCTTGTGTGCCATTCTCGCGGTTCGCATCCTACCTGGCCCGATATCATGCGTGACAACTACGCCAGGGGTCAGGGACTGATTATCGAGACCGACGACATCGAGTCGTGGATTCAGTCAGCATTGGCGAGGCGTCGCGTTCAAACCTACCGACAGTTTGAAATTGACGCCTGGGACGGCCGATGGCTGTTAATGACAGAAACCCTTATTCCGGGTGTCGGTCTTTTAGGTATTGGTGTGGATATCACTCAGGCAAAGAACATTACCACGGCCCTGAAAGAGGAATATCAGTCTGCGCTGGTCAAGGCAGAAACCGACCTGCTGACCGATATGGGCAACCGACGGGCTCTGGAACGTTTACGAAAGCTGTTCGTAAGTTAGGGACGCCACCACCAGGTAACGGCCCTGATGATCGATATAGATCAGTTCAAACCCTACAACGACACACTGGGCCATTTGCAGGGTGACAACTGCCTGCAGCGGATGTCCGAGCTGATTCGCAACAGCCTCCGGTTGAGCGAGGCCTATCCCATACGGTTGGGTGGTGACGAGTTTCTTATTCTGATGCTGGATGCCCCCCTGTCACTGGCCCAGCAAATAGCTCAGAGAATCCGGAACAGTGTGCATGAAAGTGCCATCCCCCATCCCTCGACACCTTCAGGTCTCGTTACTCTGAGCATGGGCCTTGCAAGCAGAAAAATCACAGACTCGGAAAGTCTGTCATCCCTTATAAAAGACGCAGACAATGCGCTCTACAAAGCCAAGCAAAGCGGCCGCAACCGCATCGAGGGCCTCGAGGGAATCTCTGAGGGCCAGAATTGATGTGGCACCCCGGAAGGAAAAACAAAAATGACAGCCTACGTAATCGGTAACATCTCCATAAAAGACCCCGCTAAATGGGCCAGATACCGCAGTCAGCTTCCGGCGACACTGACGCCCTGGGGTGCGGAACTGGTGCTTCGGGGCAAGCAGGCCACCGTACTCAGCGGGCAATACGCCCACACGGATACGGTCGTCCTTCGCTTTCCGGATAGGGAATCTGCCGTTGAATGGCATGAATCCGCGGCCTATCAGGCATTGGTTCCGCTACGCAACGAAGCAGCCGATGTAGACCTGGTGAGTTATCAGGCCGATTCGTAGGCGCTCACTGAATAGGCGCTTACTGAATAGACGCTTACTGAATCTGTGCAAGTGCGTCGGCGATGTCACTGCGGTTGCCGGGGCGAACCAGTCGTGTGCGTTCGCCCCCATCCTTCAGAAAAATCAATGACGGCCATAGCTTCACGCCAAAGGACCGCCCCAGTTTCCGACCCTGTCCGTCTTCGATTTTCACATGCTGAATGTCCGGATGGCTGTCCATGGCCGCTTTTATAACCATTTGTGCGTCCTGGCAGA